>Ga0114962_10003427_pt1 | contig 12823 bp, 13 predicted proteins | sample C_130820_MF_Meta_FD_87017 | JGI IMG/M metagenome (GOLD analysis project Ga0114962, IMG submission 87017) | Freshwater microbial communities from Lake Croche, Canada to study carbon cycling - C_130820_MF_MetaG | ecosystem: Environmental > Aquatic > Freshwater > Lake | place: Lake Croche, Canada... | reverse complement strand
GGATGGTTTGGAGAACTATCAATGTATTTTGCGTACACATCTGCTAAAAACGTAGCGTGATGTGTGGGTCTACAAACAATGAATCCAGTATTCAAAATCTTATCTGTTTCTAGCGAGAATCCAGCAAGAGAATAGTATTCCGTTGGCTGAGAGACGAAGTTTAATAGACGATACACGTCTGGCGGAAACTGGGCGGCTTCATTCACAATGCCAATCTTTTCGCAAATAGGGATTTGAGGAGCGGAATCAGATATCCAAATATCGGCATCCATAACAACAACGACATCGTATTCGGAAAGAGCTTGAGGAACTAAACATTTCTGGAACGAAATAGAATCTGGGTGTTTATGACCAGGATCCAAAAAGTCTGTAAAGATTTTCAGGTCGTATCCGTATTTTTGTGCGTATTTGATGACGGAAGGTTTGAAAGTGGCTTCAAAATCGGACAAATACCTTTGTCCAATACAAACTATGCCGATACACACTCGCATTTATATATATTTACCACACAACGCTTAACTCGGTTGCACTCCAATACTCCGAAATGCCATCGGGAAGACGACGATGAATAATGAACGGCAGAACTCTGTCTTTGATTTCACGGTCTGCGACAGTCCATACGAACTGCGGATGGGAAGTTTGAAGTCCGTCCAGGGAAATCATAGGCTTTGCTCCATCAGCAATTTGTTGGGCGCGAATACCCATTAATGACGTGTACTCGTATTTGGAATAATAAGGAAGCGTGATGCGATTTGCGGTTCCGACAGTATCACGATCAATCGACTGGACTTCAGGATGAATGACCTTTGAATCAAAACGTAACTGCTCCATCTCTTATTGTCTTTTGGAGTGTTTGTTTTAAACGGTTCCGTTTTGTATATACTAATGGGATCCGTTGAACTTTTAGAGTGTATGGGCAATGACCTTATGGTCGTAAATGCGGCACGTGTTTCTTTCGCAAAGGAATCTCACGAGTTTTCAGCACAGGATGAAAAGCTTATTTCTTATTTGGCAAAACATAATCACAACTCTCCGTTCTTTCATCCCCAAACTCAGTTTCGTCTAAAGATGCCTATCTTCGTTGCGAGAGAGTGGTATCGCCACACAGTTGGGTTCTCTCGTAATGAAGTGTCTAGGCGATATGTGAGTGACGCACCTGAATGCTGGGTTCCAGATATTTCAGAGTTTCGTGAACGTGACCCCAAGGCAAAGCAGGGAAGTCGTGAGAATGAAGTGCAGTCAGCATCTGACGCACGAATGGTGTTTGACGATACGGTGCGACAGGCAACTACTGCATACGAAACCCTTCTAAAGATGAATGTAGCTCCTGAAATCGCACGATGTTTGCTTCCTCAAAGTATGTATACTGAGTTTGTCGAGACTGCTTCTTTGGCAGCGTACGCAAGACTATACAACTTGCGAACGAGTCCAGATGCTCAGCGAGAAATCCGATGGTACGCTACTGAAATTGGAAAAGAACTTGAGAAGAAGTTTCCAGTCAGTTGGAAGGCACTTACTTCCTCTTCTGAGTGACTACCCGGTTCTTGCCACGACACTTGAACCTCTTCAGGGTCCTTCCGCGTGGAAAAAGAAGAGTTCTTGTACATATTGCGATTGCGGCTTGTTCCTTCGTTGACCCTGAACGAGCCTTGATTGTTTTGCTTACTTTTTTGACACAACTACAGAATTTGCGAGACATTGATTTGGACGGCATTTATTACTCGGCACGAGATTTCTGAGTCCATGTTCTATTACAGTTGACGCACTGATACATCCAAATCAGTTTCTTGCTATCAATCTCAACAGGAACAACATCTGGCGGACTGTTTGCGGTCTTTGTAGGACACTCAGCATTTGGGCAAATAACATTGGTCAAATGCTCTAGGGTGGGGTCGTGTTTTAAATACGGATTCATCGCGTAGTTGTTAGATGTTTCTTGGCGAAGGATATGCTCATACACGACAGGATTGTCTTGAGGGATGGGCTGTTTGTAGGAACACTTGCGACAGGACAGGACTGCGGTCTTCTCGCCGTCGACAACATCCTCGTCAATGCCATACAGCATATTACGACAAACTGGACAGAACTTCATTGTATGATTACCAAATACATACATTAAAGTATGAATTTCGTTTTTAATGAAGTGCGTTCAAAACGGACCCGCCGCCAAAAAGTAGTCTAGGACACAGATACGAATGGCGGAAAATAACACTCTACGCAAGTTCCTTGACCACCCAACTCGGCAGGCGAGTGGACAGAATTGGACGCATACGAGTTTGAATGGGTCTCTTTCAGGCGGAGGAGGCAAGTATTTCATCAACGAAGATGACCGTCAAACGTTTTATGAACTGTATGTCGAAACGCTTGAGGACGGAGGTGAGCGTATCTTCTTAACCGAGCGGTCTTCGGATATCGGTCCTCTACGCATTGATTTTGACTTCATTTATGACGAATCTACCCAAGTAAAGAAACATCTACACACACAAGACCAAGTCATTTCATTCTGCAAAGCTTATATGACTGAAATGAAACAACATCTACAAATCCCCGAGAGTGTAGATATCTACATTATGGAAAAGAGACGACCAACATTGGACGCCAAGAAGCATCGCATCAAATCTGGAATTCACATAGTTGTCCCAAATGTATGTACGCACAAATACATTGAACAAAGCATCCGTCGCGCCCTCCTTCCTCGCATGGACGAGTTCTTTCAGGGTCTTCCACTCAACGATACGTGGGAGAAGGTCTATGATGAAGCAGTTTTAAATCGGTCCCAGCCGTGGACGATGTATGGGTCTCGCAAGAACGATCCAGATGCCCTGCCTTACATCACTTCCTATATCCTAAAATGGTCCAATGACGAAATTAATGTGATTAAGGATATACCGAAAGTTAGTGTAGACCTTCTGAAGACCCTATCTCTACATCGCGACCCAAAAGACGAGACTCCAATGACGGACGCAGCGAAGGCAACTTATGAGGGTATTCGCAACAAGATTCAGATGGATGGACGAGTTGTTGGTGAGAGGAAGAGGGGACGAGCTCCCCAGCGTTCTGAGAAACCAAGTTCTCGTGCGTCATCTCCTGCTGGTCGAATTCTACAGCCATTGACGCCTGAAAAGAAGGAGTATCTGAAAGAACACACTATGAATCTAAAAGAGGAAAGGTTCACAGATTACGATAAATGGGTTCAAGTCGGTATTTGTCTAAACAATATTCATCCAGATTTGCTGGATGTGTTTCTCGATTTCAGCGCCCAGTCGGAAAAGTACAATGAATCAGACTGTATCCAAAAGTGGAACTCGCTTCCTTACCGCAATGATGGAGACCGACTTGGTGAGCCTACACTTCGGTTTTGGTCACGAGAAGATGACCGCGAGGGATATGATGAAGCCGAGCGAACGAATGTTGACAGACTCATTGAGATGGCGTGTTCTGGAACAGAGTTTGATGTTGCGTCTGTCATTCACGCCAAGCTTCGCGATCATTACAAATGTTCAGATTTCCGAAATACTGTTTGGTATCGATGGATGGGACATGTATGGCAAGAGACTGATCAGGGAGTAGACCTTATGCTGAAGTTCTCTAAACAGATAGCAGGCATATTCTTTGACCGAATGAGGGATATTCAGAATGATATGAGCCAGCGAGGACTCACTACTTGTAATGGCGGAGATAAGGGGGGAGACTGTAAGAACTGCGATTATTGTCTGCTTGAACAAAAGCGCGAGGCATTTAACCGAATTTATACGAAACTAAAGACGACTGGATTCAAGTCATCTCTAATGCGAGAGTGCCGAGAGCTGTTCTATGATGACCAATTTAACAAGAAAGTTGATTCAAACAAGGACCTTATCGCTTTCAATAATGGTGTTCTGGAACTGGATACGTTCAAGATGCGTCCTGGAAAGCCAGAAGATTACATCTCTTTCTCTACAGGAATCGATTACGACCCAGACAAGCCTTACTACGACTATCCTGCGTGGCCCCAAGTTGAGACGTTCATTAGCCGAGTACTTCCAAACGCAGAGGTTCGTAATTACTTTACACAGCATCTTGCGACAAATCTGTTTGGGGGAAACACGGCTCAGAAGTTTCATATTCTGACTGGGTCTGGTTCTAACGGAAAGTCAATGATTATGAACTTGATGGCAAAGGCTCTTGGCGAGTATGCGTGTACGGTTCCAATCACGCTGTTCACGCAGAAACGTCCAGGTTCTGGAGCAGCTGCTCCAGAGGTAGCAAGATTGAAGGGACGCAGATTCGTGACAATGCAGGAACCAGATGAGGCAGTGGCACTGAATACTGGTCAGATGAAGTTGATGTCATCGGGCGAGAAGATGTTTGCTCGTGATCTATTCAAATCTGGTAGCGAGTTTGAGGTTCTTGCGAAGTTCCATTTGGCGTGTAATGACAAACCTAAGATTAATACGACTGATAATGGTACTTGGCGTCGTCTTGTAGTCATCAACTTCGTCTCAAAATTTGTTCAAAAGCCATCTGCGCCGAATGAGTTTCCGCTGGACGAAAGTATCCAGTTCTCAGTAAACAGCGTAGAATGGGCAACACCATTTCTCGCTTACTTGGTTCATATTCTAAAGGAAGGAACAGGACTGCGGAAGTTGGCAGCACCTCAAGCGGTTCTAGAGTACACGAGCGATTACCGCAACGAGAACGATGCGATTGCGAAGTTCATTACGGAGACGATTTCGCTTGTCCAAGAAGGAGAGGAAAGTGAGCCAGTTACGAGGGCAACTTTACGACGAGCGTTCAAGTCCTGGATGGACGAAAACGGTCAGCGTAGTTTGCTGCCCGGTGATATGGAGAAGCGGATAGAGCTTCAGTTTGGGAAGTTTTCTAAGGGCGGATGGAAGAACTTTAAGTTGATTTAACGACGCGATGTCTTCTTTGAACTACGCATCTTCTTGCCGCCTTTCTTGGACTTCGGGAAACGACGACGAGCTCCAGTCGCAGTGTATCCTGGTGTCTCAGGTGCGGTTCCTAGCGTAGCAGGAGCGCTGGGAGCCATTTGCTGAGCATCTTGAGCATAACGATTCGGAATCCAACTACTTAAATCAAACCAACCCATCTTTATTCATTTAGTATAGTTTTTTACATAGAGGGGCGAGCAGCTCCCTTGATGGGCGCATACGCCTTGATGTAGGGCAGCGTCAGGGAAACCACGAGGAGGGCAATCAGCAGGGTGGCAGTGGCACCAATGACCTCGCCGACCTGGAGCTTGACAGGACCGACCTGAATGACCAGACCAGTCACAGTGGAATGGACGGAGGGAAACGCAGCCGCAATGAGGGGCGCAACCAGACCGTGGGTAATAGAGCTGAAGAAATCCTTCAGAGCACCACCAATAACAATCGCAATAGCAATAGTGAGAAGAAGACGACGGCTGTCCATTTGTTTGTCAAAGACACTAGATTCTTTTTTTAGACCGCTGAACATTTCGGATGAATGCCTATCATTTTCAAAAAAGCCGTAGGCGTTCCAAACAAATAATGAAGGGCTTCGCCAGCAATCCACCAGTAAAGCAAGTTCCACCAGAACCCAGTATTGGTAAGATACGCCGTAATAATAGCAAAGAGGATTGTTCCGAGAGTGTCCCCTAACGCAAGACCTAGGAAGCGATATGAATGAAATCCCTTTCCAGGAACACCGAGGGCGAAGGCATACGGACACGCCATTTAAGTTTTCCCTTAGAGAATGTAATGGGTATCGACACAAGATACTGGGGTCCAAGTGGATGGCAGTTATTTCATTGGATTGCGTTTAGAGTCCAAAATCCCCAAGAAGTTTTGTTAATGATGAAAGATGTGTTGCCGTGTAAGTTTTGTCGTCAAAGCACGACCGAGTTTGTGAAAGAGATGCCGTTAGAGGGCGAAGCAGGAAAGTGGTTATACGATTTGCACAATATGGTCAACAATAAGTTGAGGACACAGTGTAGAGACGACCCTGCCGTTGTAAATCCAGGTCCAGACCCATCATTCGAGGACGTGAAGCACAAATACGAAACAATGAAAATAAATGGCGTTCTAGGTCGTGATTTTCTGTTCTCTATTTCCGCAAACTACCCTGAAGAGCCGACAGAAGACGATATGGCTACACAACGAATGTTTTTGAAAAAGCTCGCAGAGGTGTACCCTTCCAAAGCAATACTAGAGCTGCATTTCCCTGTAAAGTTAGAGAGTCGCAAAACGTATATGAAGTGGATGTATGGTTTCCTGAAACACGTTGCATCAAAAACACGAACAGAAATACCGTCTTACAGGGGATATGTCCAAAGAGTTATGTATTACACGAGCGGATGCGAGAAAAAGACGTATAAGGGAAAAACTTGTAGACGCACCGTACACGGATACTCCAAATCGAGAGACCATAAGCGAACGTTTCGCGTAACAAGGAAATCACTTCTTTGATTTCAGAGCTTCTACTGTGCGAACATGTTTTGTAGAATACTTGCCGTCTTTTCCGCCCCCCTTTTCACGCTGATCCTTCTTTTTCTCTTTACGTGTCTTTGGGTCGTCCATCTTGAGTATATACTTCTCTGGAATTAAACTATTCGTTTTTAATAAATGTCTTTTCTTTGGACCAGACGATTCCGTCCTACGACTACTTTAAGTGTCACAGAAGTTACGATTCCAGAAGTCAGTTTCCTGGAAGCAGACCCTGCCACAGAAGTTCAAATCCCCGAAGTCGTGGCTGAACCAGAGGTTGAAGTTGTTGAGGAAGAAGTAGTGGCTACACCAGAGGCTGAAGTTACTGAGGAAGAAGTAGTTGCTGCACCAGAGGCTGAAATTAAAGATGCGGAACAAACGGAAGAATAGAATAACGCATTCAAATCAGAATGGAGAGTTGGTACCCCGTCGTGATCGGAACGATTGCGTTTGCTTATATTCAGTTGTTCAATTGGAATATGAAAAATATTGGTGGGAGCGGGGATCGAACCCGCGCGCTTCTCAGCAGGAGTTCTTAAGACTCCCTCCTTAACCACTCGGACATCCCACCGTTTGATTTATGTGTTGATTATGTAAATGTCTAGTATACCACTTTCATTCAGAAAGAAACCTCGAAACACAGTCCGCGAGCAATACCCAACTTACAAGGATTACGTTGGACCAATGTATAAGTCACCATCTAACTGGTGGATGCCATACATTAAGATAGACTATGACTCTCCAATACATTATCTCGAAATTGGAACTTTCTACGGAATTCATGCAATTCAGGTTTCTGAAAAACTAACAAACTCCAAATCTAAACTATATTGTATTGATCATTGGGAGGATTATACCGAATACATAGAATATAAGGGGCAACAAAACAAAATTTGGAATGCCTTTAACGAAAATCTTTCTAAGTGCGAAAATAGAAATAAGTTCGAAATTCACCGTGGATTTTCGGATGATATAGTCCCTACTTTTCAAGATGAGTTGTTTGATATAGTTTACGTTGATGGAAATCATGAAACAGAGTATGTATACAGAGATGGATGTATGAGCTTTCAAAAACTAAAAAAGGGAGGTTACATTATATTTGATGACTATGATTGGAAAGAAACAAAGACGGGAATCGATAAATTCACGAATGAGTATAAATCCATGATTCGCATTATAGGAGGATTGACATTCAACAATATAGCATATTATCAGTTTATAGTCCAAAAACTATAAATGAAACCTCTTCTTGTATGCCTTCACACTCTTGCGGAACGAAGTAGAAGGACCCCACAGAATCCATCTTGATAAAGCACCAGCCGTATCTGGCTTGTCCCAATGTTCACCCATACCCTTATGGCGTTGTAAATACAGCGCCCTACGAGTCTTGTTCTTGTGTTTCGTGTAATCTGACATTCCTGCAGCTCCAAATGGCACGACCTTTTCACGCCCTTCTCTCTCAAACACGGCGTCCCATTTCTTCTGTGGATTATGCGACGGACGTACTGCCTTTAGTTTCAGTGTTTTTCTGGGCATATTACTCTTCTGTGTGAAATTACAATAGGATGGATGCGTGGGAATCAAGTGTCCGTAATTTCATGGACGAGAGCGACGAGCCTTATACGGTCCAAGTGTTTTTACACAAGGTGTTTCACGATTTGAAAAGAATGAAAGTCAAGGAAAAGGTGAAGTTTCGAAAACGCGAAGGCAAAGAGTTTCAGCTTTGGATTGAAAGTATGGAAGATGAATATTCCCCTGAATTTATGAACGAAATACTCAGCGACGACGAATTTTGGTATTTAACTCTAAAACTCACTCACGCTGCTTGAAAACGAAAGAATATAGACCGAGCAGTAAGTAATAGAAAGAATGGGGGACACTATTATTGGCGTTCAGTTTGGTATCGCGAACCCAGAGGAAATTACATCACGCAGTGTCGTTGAGGTAACTACCGATAAGACATATCAAGCTGGAGCGCCTGTGAATGGTGGCGTATTTGATTCTCGGTTCGGTGTGATTGAGAACGGCAAGGTGTGTGCCACATGTAAACAAACAAATCTACTTTGTCCTGGTCATTTTGGACACATTCGTCTCGCTCGTCCAGTATACTTGTATCAGTTCATTGACACTATTCGCAATGTTCTTCAGGTCGTTTGTTTGAACTGCTCAAACCCATACATGACCGATGAGAAACTTAATGAAATCCCAAAGACTCTGAAAGGAATGGACAGATTCGTTGCGGTGCGTGATGCCACGAACCAGTTCAAAAACAAGCAGAAGACTCCAGGTGGCGAGTATCCGTGTCCTCATTGCCATAGCAATATGATTAAACGAGTCGAGAAGCTGGAAAATACGGTTGCTTCCTTATCCGCAGAGTTCTTCTCAAATGAAAAGAATATTTTGGAGCCAATATCTCTTCAGCCTGAGATGATTTTGCGTTGTTTCCAGCGTATTCGTGGTGAACACGTTAACGCAATCGGATTCAATGCCACATTCAGTCGTCCTGATTGGATGATTTGTACGGTTCTGGCAGTTCCGCCACTCACCGTTCGTCCCTCTGTCGTGATGGACGACAATCAGCGTATGGAAGATGATTTGACGCATAAACTGATTGATATTGTCCGCAATAATCAGCGTCTTCGTGAGAAGGTTGATAAGGGCGAATCCGCAGATGTGATTGACAAGTATTCTGCTATGCTTCAGTTTGATGTAGCTACTTATGTCGACAACGATATCAAGGGTCTTCCTCCTGCCGCACAACGTTCAGGTCGTCCATTGAAGACTCTGAAGTCGCGTATGGGAGCAAAGGCTGGGCGTGTGCGTGGAAACCTTATGGGTAAGCGAGTTGATTTCTCTGCCAGGTCTGTGATTACTCCAGACGCAAACATTGAAGTTGATGAACTTGGTGTTCCTGAAGAAATCGCAATGAACTTAACATTCCCTGAAATCGTCACGCCATACAATCGCGACCGTCTTATGGCATACATCACAAACGGACCACTAAAGTATCCTGGTGCGAAGTCCGTATATATTCGCGACGAACAGAGGACATTGAGTCTGCGGTATATGAAGACAGACACTCTGAACCTGACACAGGGAGATATCGTCCATCGTCACCTGATTGATGGCGATGTGGTTCTATTCAATCGTCAGCCGTCGCTACATAAGGCATCAATGGAATGCCATCGCGTAAAGATTCTGCCATACTCAACATTCCGCTTGAATGTGTCTGCCACACGCCCTTACAACGCAGACTTTGATGGTGATGAAATGAATATGCACGTGCCTCAAAGCATTTCAGCAGCTACAGAACTGAAGTTCCTGGCATCTGTCCTTCGTCAGATTATATCTCCACGCACGAACTCGCCTATCATTGAAATCTTCCAAGATACATTGACTGGGGCATTCCGCATTTCCCAGAAAGAAGTGAAAGTTCCTGAACATATTGGAATGAATATTCTCGCACGCACGAAGAAACCCTTATCTGTATTCAGTCGCAAGAACCAGCCACTCACTGGTCAGGAACTCATTTCAAGCACGTTTCCACTAATGGATTTCAATGGAAGCATCAAGATTCGTGATGGACAACTGACAGAAGGTGTTCTGAAAAAGAGTGCGTTTGGCGGATCACAAGATAACTTGATGGACGGTATTCTACACGTCATCTATAACGATTTCGGTCCTGAAAGATGTGGTCAGTTCATTAACGAGGTTCAGAATGTAGTTACGAAATACAATCTGTTTTCTGGATTCTCAGTTGGGGCATCGGATCTTGTGCGAAGTCAAGAAGTCGAAAAGACGATTCAGGCGTCTTTAGAGAAGGGTCGTAAAGCTGTTGGAGATATTCTATCTAGCGTCCATTCAGGAAGTTTTCTGAATAACTCTGGACGTCCAGATGGTGAAGAACTTGAGAATCAGGTGGTGAATGCCCTGAAAGACGCATCATCGGAGCTAATTAAGAAGATTATGGACAGTCTTCCGAAGAAGAACCGAATGCTGGAAATGGTGGTGTCTGGGTCCAAAGGTTCTGACCTCAATATCGCACAGATGATGGGTCTTCTTGGACAACAGCTGATTGCTGGACGCCGTATTCAGTATACTCTTCAAGACCGTACACTCCCTCATTTCGCGAGATACGATCACGGAGCCGAATCTCGTGGATTCGTAGAGAACAGTTTCATTACAGGATTGCGTCCTTCCGAGTTCTTCTTCCACGCAATGGCTGGTCGTGAAGGTCTTATTGATACTGCCGTCAAGACATCTGATTCAGGATACATTCAGCGTAAGTTAGTGAAGACGATGGAGGACCTACACGTAGCATACGACGGAACTGTGCGTGACGCGAATAACTCTATTGTCCAATTCCAGTATGCTGGCGATGGCATTGATAGTGTGAACATTGAGGCACAGGAATGTAATTTGGGTGTAATGACGATGGAACAGATATTTATGGATTTTGGAGCAACTCCAGCCGAGTTTGCTACTGTTGTGACAGGTGAAGCAGAAGGCAATGATATGATTGACCAGATATTGGAAGATCGTGAGTTCCTTGTCAAGAACGTTCTGCGATACACCAAGTCATCAAAGATTATGGCTCCTGTAAATCTCCGCCGTATTTCCGAGAAAGCGAACAATCCATATGCCGTAAAGACCGACCTTACTCCGTCCTATGTGAACACCGAGTTATCTGCTCTGTGTAATGAAGAATGGCTGAAACATAATAAGTTATTCCATATTCTGCTGCGATACTACTTTGCTCCCAAGAAGTCTATTTTGAAACTTCGGCTTTCAAAGGATATGTTTGATGAAGTTCTTCGTGAAATTCGGTTCAAGTATATCAAGTCGCGCGTCCATTCAGGAGAAATGGTAGGAACTCTCGCAGCCCAGTCTATTGGCGAACCGACAACCCAACTTACACTAAACACATTCCACTCTGCTGGAACTGTAAAGGCGAATGCGACGCAAGGAGTCCCACGTATCATTGAACTTCTGAGTGTATCTCACAACCCCAAGAATCCTGGAAATGTAGTGTACCTTTCTCCAGAAGTAGCACTCTCACGTGATTTGACGATTGGAATGATGAAAGAAGTCCAGAAAACTACATTAAGAGATGTTACAACATCCATTCGCATTTATTATGACCCAAATCCTACATCGCCAGGCACTGCAGTTCGTGAAGATGTAGAAGTTCTACGTTCGTATGCGAAGTTCTGTGTCACAAGTGGAGATGATAAGAACGTATCTCGTTGGCTTATGCGTCTAGAACTTGACCGCGTTGAAATGAAGGCACGTAATATTGATATAACATCTCTCGCAGCCAAGATCCAGAACAATAAAGTCCTGAAAGTGTTTGACTGTATTACGAGCGACATGAACTCACACAAACTGGTCGTCCGTGTAACGTTCGGCAATGATATTGCGAAGAACGCTTTATCTCTGCGATTCATTGAAGACAAGATGCTGGATACTGTATTGACTGGCGTAGACGGTATTGGGCGAGTATATCCTCGTGAAGTTAAATCTGAGTTGTCGTATGACCCAGCAATTGGAGGGTATGTCGCCCAAAAACAGTTTGTGTTGGATGTGGAAGGAACGAACTTATTGGATTTATCGACGATTCCAAATGTAGATCCTATGCGTTCCTTCTCAAATGACGTTCACGAGATTCTGGAAGTGTTTGGGATTGAAGCTGTGCGTGGAGCAATGTACGAGGAGTTCATGGAAGTATTCAGTGGAGCATATGTCAACTACCACCATATGATCACATTGATTGATACGATGACGTTTCCAGGATATATCTTGTCGGCTGACAGATTTGGAATGAGTAAGAGCGATTCTGGAGTTCTGGCTCGGTCATCATTCGAGGAAACTTCAAAGGTTCTCTTTAATGCCGCAATGAGTGGTGAGTTTGATAGTATGAAGGGTGTGTCAGCGAACATTATGTTTGGACAAAAGCCGCCGTGTGGAACTGGATTGGTAGATATCCTCATTGATGAAACGAAGTTGCCAGAAGGAAACAAGGAAGAGGATGTATCGGTATTTGAAGCCGAGATTGATGCAGTGAACGCGAAGTTGGCTGGAAACGATGGAGCAACGTGTCGGATTGAAGATATCCAGATGGAATGGTAATCCTACATTTGGATTAAAATAAAACTAAATATGAATGTTTCTTAAACGTTCATATTTGGTGTTTTGAAACACCTGTTTTTTATTTACCATTTATGAATACGCCGACCTGCTGCGACCATCGCAGGAGGAGCAGCGACACTTATGAAGAACGCATAATATGGATAATAGATTCCACTGAATATGAATGCTAAAATAGCCCATCCAAATGACTGGAATTTTTCGTAAAAGAGTCGGGGGCCACCGAG
>Ga0114962_10003425_pt1 | contig 12826 bp, 7 predicted proteins | sample C_130820_MF_Meta_FD_87017 | JGI IMG/M metagenome (GOLD analysis project Ga0114962, IMG submission 87017) | Freshwater microbial communities from Lake Croche, Canada to study carbon cycling - C_130820_MF_MetaG | ecosystem: Environmental > Aquatic > Freshwater > Lake | place: Lake Croche, Canada... | reverse complement strand
ATAATTGAGGTAATTGAAATGTAAATTTTTTAGGGTAACAAAAATCTTTTATCGATTTTTTTTCATTCTTTTTTAATTTGTATTCTGAAAAGATTTGTTTTATTTTTTTTTGAAAATCTTTATAATTTATATTTGGATATTTTACAATTATTATAATAATATATTTATTTTATTATAATATATAAAAATGGATAATAAAATTAGAAGAGCGTCATATATACGTAAATCTTATATTCGTAAAGATGGTATAAAAGTAAAAGGTTCAAAAGTTAAATCATCTTTGATAATAGATAGAGGAAAAAAAGGAAAAGGTAAAAAATTATTTAATATAAAAGATAGTGGACTTTTAAGAGAAAAAGGATATTCATTAAAAAATTCTGAAAATAAAAGACACGAATCTTTAAGAAAGGCATCAAAAGAAAAAGGTGGATTAAAAAAAGTATTACAACATTTAAATGCAATTAGAACATTACAAAAAAGCAATCCTGATAATTACAAAAAATTAGATAAGGATTTAAAATTTATTCAAAAAGAATATCACAAAGAAAAATAAATTATATATAATATATATTTATGGGATTTTTTCAACAAGTAGTCTGGGATAATTTATTTAGATTTGCATATCCAGTGACATTTATTGGTGCACTGTATTTTAGTTTATCTAATCTTTTTGATATTAAATTAATAGATCCAATTAGTCATCCAAATCTTGTTTTTATATTAAATATATTTATTGGATTTAGCGCACTACTATCTATATCATCATGGTATCATACTGATATATCATTTATTAATCCAGTAACATCATATATTGATTTAAATGCAAAAGATACGATAGATGATATTAAATCAGGTATATAAATATATATAGTAAATTAATTTTATTATTATTAGTAAAATTAATTTAGGTTAAAAAATAATATTTTTAAAAAAAATATATACATATAATATATAAAATGGGATTTTTGCAAGATAACGTCTGGAACTATGTATTTAGGTATGCATATCCTGTATCATTTGCAGGTGCTGTATTTTATGGTGTATTAGCGGTAACACAAACTGATATTAGTAAAATTATTTCTAACCCTAATTGGGTAACTGTATTTAATATTGTCATTGGATTAAGTGGGTTAATGGCATTTTCAGTATGGTATAATACTGATTTATCTAGTGTAAATTATGTTACTTCATTAATTGACTTAGACGTACAAGCGACTAAAACAAAAGTATTAGTCGCTTAAGTAAATTTTATTATAAATTATTTAATTTATAATAAATTTGATAATTATGAATAAAATACAATTTTGGATATTAATAGGAATAATATTTTTATTTATTCTATTTTTGTATAAAAATAGAAATGATTTTTTTAATACAGAAGAATCATTTAATACAGAAGAATTATTTAATACAGAAGAATCATGTATAAATAATAAAAAAATAATAAGTATTCAAATACCAGAAAATCAAAATGCTTCAAAAATAATATATTGGACCGTAGATCCAATTAAAAATAGTTCATTATTTGATAATAGTGGAATAGTAAATATCAATAATAATATTGCAAATATTAATTTATTATGTTCGAAGAATTCAAATGTTTCAGATATCTATATTTATTATAGAATAGTAAATATAGATGGTATATTATCAGATATTTATATTTATAAATAAAATTATTAAATCATTTTATCCATTAATGTTAATAAATTATTTGAATAAGAAGTTAAATCACTCATAGTTTCTTCTGCTTGTCCTGCACGCTGTACATGTTTTGGTAACACACCAATTGTTTTATACCCACCTTTTACTATTAGTTTCGATAAATTTGCATATTTATTTGTAGGTTCTTTTTGTTTCGCTTCAAATGAATTACCCCCAGATGGTTTTAATTTTAGTATATTATATGTTTCTTGAAATTCTTCAGGCGATTGAATTTTTGATAATTCTCTTACTAATGACGTTTTTATCCTTACTAATTTATTATATTCATCATTATAAATTTCACTAACTTGTTGTCCAGATTCTTCTGTTGATTCAGAACAAACCTCTCCATCTTTACAATCTTTATTTGATTTACTCTCCATTGTTTTATTTATTTGATCTTTAATTAATATATATTCATTATTTAAATTTTTTAATTTATATTCATATTCTTCATCATTTGGTGATAATTTATTTATATTATTAATTATTGATAATAACTTTTTAAATTGTACACTTAAATATTCTTTTTCTTTTTTTGCATTTATTTCTATTAATTTATGCTTGAATTGATTTGTACAATATTTAACACCAATTTCTGTTAATTCTGTTTTATCTTTTTCTTTTACCAATATATAAGTTTTATTTTTTAATATATTATGTTTAAATTTAGTTGCTATTCCAGATACTCTATTACCATTAAAATTAATACAATTAATAGAATCACCAATTTCAAATCCATATCTTTTTGCAATTTGTTTTGTTAAAAAATTAGTTTTTTGTTCTTGTTCTTCTTCTCTCTTTTTTTCTTTTATTTTTTCTTCTGTAGTAAAGATATTACAACTACTAAGATTTTGTATTTCATCTTCATTTGAATCATTTTTAAGAGTTAATTCTACTGTATATCCATATAACTTCCCAGGAATATAATTAATATCTTTAATTATACCATTTTTTGATTTAGCTATTTTATATGAACATTTAACTAGATCACCAATTTGTAATTTTTTTGCATATGTATCTTTTACTGCAATTATTTTATTATCAATATTTGTTCCAATTAGTTTATTTGACGCTAATAATTCTTCTATTCTATTTAAAATACTTTTTATTTTTTTCGCTTTATCTAATTCAGTCTCATATATTTCTAGACCACCTGGTTTTGGCACACCTCCATTTATACTATCTGCATTACTCACTAGGGTTTTAATAATATCTTTATTTTCAAATATTTTATCAATTAATAATCTAAATGTTTCAAACAAATCATTATCACTTGTACCTACTCTAGTTTTTGGTAAATTTTTTTTTAAATTTTCTTCAAATATTTCACGTGTTATCTTTGATTCATGTTCTTTTATTTTTTTTTTTAAATAATTAATAACCAGTACTAACTTTTCTTTTTTTTTTACTGGAAAATCGTTAGAAGATATAATACTATCTAAATTTAATTGTAATTTTATAATCTCATCTTCTATTATATATTCTGTAACATTTCCGGATGTATTCGCAGTTTCTTCTGTTTTAGTTTTTTCCACTGTAAATGTTGGTTGAGGTAATTGTTGTAAAGGTTCTTTTTTTTTTTCAGGTTGTTTTTCAGATTTTTTTACTGGTTCTGGTTTTTTTTGTGATATTTTATTTATTTGTTCAGATATATATGATTTATATTTACTATTTTCATTAGGAATATTAGCGATAGTATCAGTGGCAAATTTTTTAATCTGATTATATTTTTTTACTAATTCACGAACTTTAAATTCTCCCTGATTATTAAATTTATTTAATTCATTTAAAAATTCTAATTCTAATTTTTTATCATCCATAAATAATAATTATAAAATAATTTTATAATTATTATTGATTATATTTTTTTCTCGCCCCTTGTAATAATTCTATTATATTTAATGTGTTTACATTATCCATATTATATATTTTTTTTAATTGTTGAAGATATTCTAATATTTCAAAGTCTTCTATTGTAAAATCTGGATCTAATAATATTTGATTATATAATTCAATTTCATCTTCAGATAAATTTATTATCTTATCTATATATTCAGACGAATTCAATAATATAGTTTGAATTTCTTGTTGTTCAGGTAGTGATTGTTGTTGTTCTTCATCGGGTTGTACTGGTCGTTGTTGTTCTTCTTCTTCGGGTTGTTCTTGTTGTTGTTGTACAGGTTGTTGTTCAGATTGTTGTTGTCCTTCTTCTTCTTCTTCAGATTGTTGTTGTTGTTGTTGTTGTCCTTCTTCTTGTTCAGATTGTTGTTGTCCTTCTTCTTCTTGTTCAGATTGTTGTTTTTGTTGTTGTTGTTGTCCTTCTTCTTCTTGTTCAGATTGTTGTTGTTCTTGTTGTTGTTCTTGTTGTCCTTCTTCTTCTTGTTCAGATTGTTGTTGTTGTTGTTGTTGTTGTTGTTGTTGTTGTTGTTGTTGTTGTTGTTCTTCTTGTTGTTGTTGTTGTTGTTGTTGTTCTTGTTGTTGTTGTTGTTGTTCTTCTTGTTGTTGTTGTTGTTGTTCTTGTTGTTCTTGTACAGGTTGTTGTTCTTGTTGTACAAGTTGTTGTTCTTCTTGTACAGGTTGTTGTTCTATATTCTTTCTTTTTTTCTTTCTTTTTACATTTGTACCTTGTGGAACTGTTTCTAGTACTTCTTTTGGTAATTCAGAAGATTCAGAAGATTCTTGAGAAGATATACTTTCGATGTTATCTTTTATTGGCCACATAATTTCATTTCTAGATGAATTATTATTTATTACCACTAAAGAAATAGTATCATAATAATAATTTGGATTTTCATTTATATGCTCTAATTTTAATATTTCAACAATTCTATCTTTATTAACTTCGCTTGGATTAAAAAATGCATGTGACATTGCAATATCAACAAATGCTAATCGTGGTCTTTTATCTTCTTCATTATTACATCCTAATGCAACACATCCACGATGACCTTCTAATTTTCTATCACATTTATCTCCTTCAGGTAAATTTTTATTTCGTTCGTTTAATAATTTTGATATATATGTAAAAGAGTGAGGATCAGTCTTTTTACTACTTTTACTCATTGATGTTGGACAATGACCAACAACAGTTAATGGATATACTAATTTATCACAATTATTTGATTCACCGTCTATTTTTAATTTTGCATAATTTCTTGTCCATAATATAGAATCGGTACTATCACTTAATATTTCTTCTGTTGATAGTATATCACCTTCTTTATCATTATCAGTTATTGATTTTTGAAAATTTGTTATTCTTTTATTTAATTTTGTTTGTAATTTTTGTAATTTTTCAAATTTTTCTTTATTTTCTAACCCAGTATCTCCAGTATCATTTACATCTAAAAATCCTCCGTGAACTCCTGCAACTTCTATCTTATCTCCATTGACTAAAAAGATGAAATAATATGGTGAACACTTATAAAAGGGTAATAATGCATTTGATCTTTTTTCTGCAGACATAAAAAATTCTTGTGATGATTCATGTGTATAATTTTTAAAAAAATCTTTGTCATGATATATAACACTATGATGATCATGATTACCAAGTGTAAATATAATATTTGAATCTTTATTTAGAGCTTCTATTCTTAAATTATAAATAAATGCATGTAATAAATATTCTGATGATCCTCTAGTATCATTTACAACCATTCCTTCTGCACGTTTACCATCAACTAAGTCACCTAATATAATAAATAATGTATTAGAGGGTACCCATTTTACTTTAGTTATAATGCTAGGATTATACATATTTAATTCATTAATTTCAAATTGTTCATCATATGTAATTAATCCAGAATTTTTCAATATATTTACAAATTTTATATAATCTGAATGAATATCACTTGTAAAATATACTGTTTTGAATTGTTCTACATTAATTTTATTGTCTTTTACTAAATAAGATGAAAAATTATTTATTTTATTATTTATAGAGTCTAGATTTTTATACTTAATTATTTGTTGTTGGATTCCCTCTCCTGTTACATCTAAATTATCTAAGTCGTCATTTGTTATTTTATTTAATAAATCTTTTGGATTTTTTATTTTTGCAAGAATTATTGGATTTTTTATTTTATATCCTTCTGTAAAACTACGTTTTCTTTTTTCATCTTGTACTAGTTCTTCATCAGAGACTTCTCTTTTAGATTTTTGTAGACGAGATATTTGAGAGTCTAATGCTAAAATATTATTTTCTAATTCTTTTTTTTGATTATATAATTTTGATCTTTGTTGAAAATTATAAATAGGTATTTTTTCAATCTCTTGATTAATTCGAAGTAATTCAATTTCTTTTTTTTCTTTAATTTCTTTATTTTTAATTAAATTTTCATTTTCTAGATATGGATTTAATTGACTAAATTCTGTTTGCTCTTCTTCAGACGATAACTCTGGATCTACTGGACTGATATTTTCACCAATTGGTCTAGATTCTGGAAGGGTTGATAATTCTTTAATACCAGTAACCTCGCCATTTGGACTAGAATCTGGACTACCTTCTGTTGTCAATGATTGTTGTTGTGCGGGTAATTCTGGTAATTCTGGACTTTCTTCTTCAGATAATGGTTGTTGTCCAGGTCTCCCTGTACTATCTTCTTCAGATAATGGTTGTTGTCCAGGTCCTCTTGGACTTTCTTCTTCAGATAATGGTTGTTGTCCAGGTCTCCCTGTACTATCTTCTTCAGATAATGGTTGTTGTCCAGGTCCTCCTGTACCTTCACCTGGAAGAGGTAAATTTTCTGATGTATCGAGTACGTTAATTTGTAACTTTGGACTTTTTTCTTCAGATAATAATTGTTGTACAGATTCTCCAGTACCTTCGCCTGGAAGAGGTAAATTTTCTGATGTATCGGGTACGTTAATTTGTAACCCTGGAGGTTTTCGTTGTTTAGATTTTAATCTATTTAAGGGATTATCACCATAAATTATTTTTTCTTTTTGTGGTCTCTCTTCATCTGGTATAGATGAAGGTCTTTCTTCTGGAGGAACATTTGATGAAAAAACAGGAACACCACCATTTTGAATTTTATCCCATAATTCTAAATTAGAACCACCGTCTTGTTTTAATTCAACTCTTTTATAAATCGGTAAACTTTCTTTTGTTGTTCTTAAAATATTTTGAATTAAATCGTAATTATCTAATGATTGATCAATATTAAATCCTGTACTATTAAATATTTTATTTATATGATTATAATTTATATCATCTAATTCATTAAATCCAGGATTATCTTGTGTAATAACATTTTCTGTTAATTTTTTTTCTTGTTGTGTTGGACCTGAAAAGTCATTGAAATTATCAAAATTAGATATCATGTTTATAACGGGTTCAAATATTCTTGGGTTATTTATTATTGCACCACCTATTGCACCACCTATTGCACCACCTGATAATTGTTTATTTTGTTTATAACCCCCTTTACTACCAGATGCGGATGCTGATGATGATGCAGTAGATGCGGATGACGATGATACTGGATTTGCATTTATAGTTGGATTTGCATTCATTGAAGGATTTGCAATTTGTTTTACATCTTGATTTATTACTGGATTTGCATTAACAGTAAATATATCTGGTGGGTTCATTGCAGTTCGTCCAATCATACGTTTTGTAATTTCTCGACGAGAACCACGAACCATAATTGATTTTTTTCTTTTTGCTTGTTCTAATAATAATTTTAATAATTTATTTATTTCTGATTGTTCTTTAACTAGTTTATCTACTTTACTATCTTTATTAGATTTTATAATAATTACTAAATCATTAGATTTATGTTCTTTAAATTGGCAAAATATTCTATACACATTTATTTCAAGATCATTTAATTCAATTATATTTGTATTTGATTTATCACTTTTTTCATTATTTATATACCATTCAAATTTATCACTGTCTTCATCCGGAACATTAAAATTTATAAAATTTGCAGATATTTTTATTGGTATACCTTCTTTTATTTCATCACTAGAATCTGGAGATGATGTTATAGTTAGTGTTATATTTACCGGTAATTGTGGAGTAATTGTACCATTACCAACGCCACCAGGAATATGTACATTAATTATTGGCATTATTGTTGGATTATTTTCTATATGGACACCTTTTCTTGATCTACCATTACTATATTCACCGTCTTCACCATCTTCACCGTCTTCCCCATCTTCCCCATCTTCACCATCTTTACCTTTTTTACCTTTTTTACCTTTTTTACCTTTTTTACCTTTTTTACCATCTTTACCTTTATCATCTATTTCTTCTTCATCTATTTCTTCTTCATCACTTACTACTTTAGTGTATATTTGACATATCATTTTACTATCATCATTAAATGTAACACTAATATTAAATTCATATATACCTGTATCTAATTCCTCCGATTCATATATATATCTTTCTTCTTCTTCATTATTATCTTCTTGTAATTGAATAGCCGCTTCTGGATTTTCTCCTTCTTGTGGTCTTTTTTGTTGTTCTATGTTTATACTTTTTATATTAAGACCAGAATCTTTATCACGTATAAATATAATTCTGTTTTTTGTTTCAGAAATTGTAATTATTGGACATTTATTATCACCAATAACTTTTGTAAATTCATTACATTCAATCCAATCGTCACTATCATTATATAATACACATATTTTAAATGTATATTTACCCGGTTGTAAATTATTGAATTCTTTTGTTTCATTTAAATTTATATTAATTTTTCCATCTGGATCTATTGGATCATTATCATTTATATATTGAAATATCATCATGTTTCTAATATTTGGATTTTGATTACCCTCATGACTTATTTTAACAGAATTATTTGTATCTGATATTATAAATTTTGGACATTGATTATTTGTTTCTGGAATATTTGGTATATTTTGCGTAGATCTAATAAATTTAGTACATAATTCTTTTGTATTATTTCCTGGAAATTTTACAAATATTGAAAAAGTATATATTTTACCAGGAATTAAATCAGGTGATGTATAAACATTAAGATCATTTGTGGTATTTAAATTATCTCCAGCACGTATACTATTAAAAACCATATCGCATTCTATTATTAAATCAGAAATTACTGGTTCATCTGAAATTTTTGTAATTACTATATTATTTCGTTCATTATCAATCCTAAATTGTGGACATTTTATTGAATTTTCAGGTTGATTTGCAGAAATAGTTTTTTTAATTTCACCACATTGAGTGTCAATATTAGTAACAGGATCTCTTAATGTTAATATATATTTATATTCACCGGGATTTAATATACCAGATTCAAATGTGTTACCATTAAATGCAAGACCTATATCTGGATGTAATTCATCAGCAATTATAATATTTGTATTATTTGGAGTTTTTATAATTGTGATTGTATTAGAAGTTTCAGTTATTTTAAATATAGGACATTTTGCATCCTGTGGTAAATTAGGTAAATCAGGTGAAACTAATTTAGTAAAAGAACCACATGGATATGGTGGAGATCCTGCAACCATATTTCCATATATAACAGACATTTTGAATACATATGTATCTGGAGTTAAATTATTTATTTGGTATCCAGTATTATCCTGATTTAATTTTGTATTTGGACCATTTCCTTCTATCGCTTTATCACATGTAATTATTAATTCAGTAATATTATTACCAGTATTTAAATTTATAATATTAATACTTTTTGGTCCTTCTATAATATTAAATGTAGGACAATAATTTGGTATGATACCCGGTGCGGGAGATATAGGTATTACTTTTCGAATTGTATTACAAATATCTCCTTTATCATTACTAAGTGTAAATGTATACGTTTTATTTCTATGAGTATCATTAAAATCAAAATTAAAAATATTATTAGTAAATACTAGATCACCTAATTCAGGAGGATCTACTAAAATAGATATATTTTGATCGGTATTTTTAGTAATAGTAATACTCATTTCCTTATCATCAATTGTAAAAGCAGGACATTGTGCAGTAGGATCTGGTATATTTACAACGTATACTAAACATTCAATTTCTTCTAATGGATTACTTACGTAGGAAACATTTACTGTAAATTCATATTGTCCTGGTAGTAATTTTGGAGATTTAAATGTAAATTTTTTATTTTCATATATAATTAAATTTGTATTTTCAACAAATCCTGGTATATCTTTATCGCAAATTATTGATATATCATCTATTAAAGAATAATTATAATCGATTGGTGATATAATTTTTACTCTATTTTTTGTTAAAAATGGGGTAAATATGGGACACGTGTTTTTTTGTGATGGTATTTTAGGTAATGATGCATCTTCCTCTTCAAAAAAAATAAGACGTTCAATATTACTACATGTAATTTTTATTTCAGCACTTCCTACTTTTTCAAATAAAAATAATTTAATTATATATTCATCTCCAATAGTTAAACCATTAAATTCTACTTGATAAGATGTTTTTTCGTCATCTATATCTACTTGTGATGATTGTGAATCTTTTATTTCTTTTTCAACTTTAGTATTATTTTTTAAATTAGTTAATTCAACAACAATTGGAAAGGATTTTATATTTTCTAATTTTACAATAATTTTTTTTTTTTTTATATTTTTTTTAATATAAAAATTATGATTTTTTTATTTTTTCTAATTTTAAAATAATTTTTTTTTTTTTTATATTTTTTTCAATAGAGAAATTAGGACATACTACAGGTCTTCTTGGTAATGGTTTTAATATTGGAGGCGAAGGTGGATCCGGAAATCTTTCAGGTTCTCTTTCTTTTTGTTCATCGAAAGAATTTGGTAATAAATTTCTACAATAGGGTACATTTGAAAAATGCGCAGTACGCTGTGGAACCCAATTTAAACTTTTTAATTTAGAAATACTTTTATTTATATCAATTGTATAAATATAATATGGAATTGGATTTATCCACTCTATTAAATCATCATAAGTATAACCAGTTAAAAAACTTTCATTTGATTGTAAATTAGTATTTTTTGTATCGTCTATATTCATTTTCATTATTTTATTTGCGAGTGATTCTAATTTAGGTCCGAGAACCATAAATTCTCCTCTAATCTCATTTTTAAAATAATAGCAAAGTTTAATCAAACATTTTAAATATGGTAATTTTTCTTCTTTAGATAAATCAGTATTTTCTGTTATCATATAATAATAATAATTAACTAAATGTGTATAGTACTCTACAATTTGACTATTAATATCACCAGGACTACCACCCGATTGATTAGTAGAATTAAATTTTACTAATTCATTTAATTCATCTTCTTTTGATTTAAAATCTTTATTATATATAGAGATTTGATATTCAATAATATCAATTTCATCTTGAGGAATTTTATTTGTAAATCTAGAATTAAAAATATGGATATTTCTAATAATTTCAATTAATTTATTTATATAAATTTGTATTTTTTCTAATAACACTGTATTTTTTTTTACTTCTAGTCCTAAAATAGCATCTTCATGTATTTTTATTATTTCTATTAATTTTAAATAATTGTCACACGCTTCATTTATTTGTTGCTGTACCGCTTGATGAGAATTACTTCCACCTAATTGTATTTTAGATTCAGAAATAAATAATTCATATGAAAATGGATTATTTCCACCTAATTGATTTTGATTATTTAATCTACAATTTAATGATTTTATTAAATCACCTAATGTATCAAATGCAAGTGTTAATTGTCTATTATTTAAAAATGATTTTTTTGTTAATTCATCTAAATCAAAACTAATACCTAAATTATCCGCCATATTTCTGAATTCTTTATCTAATTGATATAATTCATTAGAATCTTCTAATACATTTTTATTCTCAATACTATTGTATTTTAATTCTAAATTTACTAATTCATCCATTAATATACGTCTTTGAATTAATAAATCTCTGAAAATTGATTTTATTGTATCGATACTCCCACCTTTTATTTCATTTAATTTATTTTTACTTTTAGTTAATAATTTTAATAAATTATTATCTATACCACCAACCTTTTTTTTTAAATCAGCGTGATCATGTACTAATGATATTAATTCTTCAGATGATAAATTAGGTGAATAACGTAATTCACTATAACCACCTTCGGTATTATTTTCTTCTTTTTTTTTACCACCGATCATTGATTTTTTATTTAAATATCTATCTCTAAAATCAATTTGTCTCATTAAATTATTATATTTAGAGGTATATTTATCTGCATACATATTTGATATTCTATTTAATTTATTATTATAATAATCGATATGTTTATTAATTAAACTATTTAATTCACCACCTAATTTATTACCAAATTTATTTATTTTACCTCCAATTTCTTGCTCAATAAATGATGTTAATTTACCGCCAAATTTTACTATTGATTTTTCTCCTATTTTTTTACCATATGTTAAAATCATTTTACCAATTGCATTCGGTAATTTATCTGTTTTATTATTCTGTTTAGCATAATTATATAATTCGTTTGTTTTTCCACCAAGTATTTTTTTTATTTTACTTTTAAATCCACCGGATAATTTAACCGCCGCATTTTCTATTTCTTTTTCTAGTTTATTAGACACTTCTTCTTTTAATGAATTTGCATGTTTATTAACTAATGCAAGCGCTTTATTTTTTAAATTATCAATAATACTAGAACCATTTAATGATTTTGGTGATTTTCTATATTTGTTTAATGAATCTTTTGCATTTTTATATGTATTTCGTAGATTATCAGAGAAACTATTTCTAAAATTTTTATATGATTCTGATGCATTTCTAGATGTATTTCGCAGATTATCAGAGAAACTATTTCTAAAATTATTATATGATTCTGATGCATTTCTAGATGTCTCACTTAGATGGTCATTAAATTTACCATATTCTTCATTCACTCTTTCTTTTCCAATATTATATTCTTTTAATGCTATTTCTTTTGCAGCTTTTGCATCTTCTTTCGCTCTATTATATTCTTTTGCAATTATACCTCTCGCAATTTTTTTCTTTTCCTCGAACCCTTCTTTCACTCTATCAAATTCTTTTTTCACTATTCCTTTTGCAACTTTTGCATCTCCTTTCGCTCTATCAAATTCCTTATTCGCAACTTCTAGTGCAACATTTTTCTTTTTTTTAATTTT
>Ga0114962_10003419_pt1 | contig 12836 bp, 11 predicted proteins | sample C_130820_MF_Meta_FD_87017 | JGI IMG/M metagenome (GOLD analysis project Ga0114962, IMG submission 87017) | Freshwater microbial communities from Lake Croche, Canada to study carbon cycling - C_130820_MF_MetaG | ecosystem: Environmental > Aquatic > Freshwater > Lake | place: Lake Croche, Canada... | reverse complement strand
CTGGACCGGGTGCAGGAGATGGCGGACAACCCCAACGACGTGACGGGCGTGCCCACCGGTTTTTACGACTTGGACCGCATGACCTCAGGTTTGCAGGCCGGCGATTTGGTGGTGTTGGCAGCCCGGCCGTCCATGGGCAAAACCGCCTTTGCGGTCAACATTGCCGAGCATGTGGCCTTGAACGAAGGCCTGCCGGTGGCGGTGTTTTCCATGGAAATGGGCGCCTCCCAATTGGCTGTTCGTGTGGTGGGCTCGATTGGCCGCATCGACCAAGGCCATCTGCGCACCGGCAAACTGACAGATGAAGAATGGCCGCGTCTGGCTGACGCCATTGACCGCTTGCGCACCGTGTCTTTGCACATCGACGAAACTCCGGGCCTGACCCCGAGTGAGTTGCGTGCCAACGCCCGTCGTTTGGCACGCCAGTGCGGCAAGTTGGGCTTGATCGTGGTGGATTATTTGCAGTTGATGAGCGGCTCCACCACGGGCGGTGATAACCGTGCCACGGAGCTGGGGGAAATTTCACGTGGTTTGAAAATGCTGGCCAAGGAGTTGCAATGCCCGGTGATTGCCTTGTCACAGCTCAACCGCAGCGTGGAGCAGCGTACCGATAAACGGCCGATGATGAGTGACCTGCGGGAGTCCGGCGCGATTGAGCAGGATGCCGACATCATCATGTTCATTTACCGCGATGACTATTACAACAAAGACTCTAAAGAGCCAGGTGTTGCTGAGATCATCATTGGCAAACAGCGTAACGGCCCCACGGGGACCGTGAGGTTGACCTTCTTGAAACCACTGACCCGTTTTGAAAGTTTGGCCAGTGGTGGCATGGGCAGTGGCGGTGACTACTGATCAGAGCACCTCACTGGCAAAGTCCGCCAGTCGAGAGCGCTCGCCCCGCGCCAAGGTGATATGGCCGCCATGCGCCCAACCTTTGAAGCGGTCCACGGCGTAGGTCAAGCCCGAAGAGCCTTCGGTCAGGTACGGCGTATCGATCTGCGCCAAGTTGCCCATGCAGACAATCTTGGTGCCCGGTCCGGCACGGGTAATCAGGGTTTTCATTTGCTTGGGCGTCAAGTTCTGCGCCTCATCGATGATCACGTACTTGTTCATGAAGGTGCGCCCGCGCATGAAATTCATGCTCTTGATTTTGATCCGGCTGCGAATCAACTCGTTGGTGGCCGAGCGCCCCCATTCGCCCGCATTGCCGCCATCGCCTTTGGCCAAAAACTCCAAGTTGTCGTCCAGCGCCCCCATCCAAGGCCCCATTTTTTCTTCTTCGGTGCCGGGCAAAAAGCCAATGTCTTCTCCCACACTCACGGTGGCGCGGGTCATGATGATTTCGGTGTAGCGCCGGTCGTCCAGCACCTGGGTCAAGCCCGCAGCCAAAGCCATCAAGGTCTTGCCGGTACCGGCCGTGCCCGCCAGCGTGACAAAGTCGACTTCAGGGTCGGTCAGCAAGTTCATGGCAAAGTTTTGTTCGCGGTTGCGTGTCGTCACGCCCCATACGGCATTCTTCAGATGGGTAAAGTCCTTCAAAGTCCGTAACACAGCGGTCTTGCCGCGAATTTCTGTCACCCGGGCATACAAGCTGGGTTCACCCGGCGCTTCAAAATAAACGAATTGATTGATGAGCAAACTGGGCACCACTGGCCCACTGATTCGGTAAAACGTGTGGCTACCTTGCTGCCAGCTTTCGACCGCTTTGCCGTGGCGTGACCAGAAATCGGTCGGCAGCGGCAAGACACCGGCGTACAGCAGGTCGCCGTCCTCCAGCACCTTGTCATTTTGATAATCTTCTGCAGCCAAGCCCAGGGCCCGCGCTTTGACCCGCATATTGATGTCTTTGGAGACCAGCACCACCTCACGTGGCGCATATTTTTTACCCAAGGCCTGCACGACCCCCAATATCTGGTTGTCCGCCTTGCCTTGTGGCAGGCTGGACGGCAGGTTGGCGTCCAGTGCCTGGGTTTGAAAGAACAGCTTACCGCAAGCGTCGACATGGCCCGTGCCGGCGAGCAACAAGCCTTGGCTGATGTCGGCGCCTTGCGCGGCCAGTGCATCCAAAGATCGGCTGGTCTGGCGGGCATTGCGCGCCACTTCGGTCATGCCTTTTTTGTGACCGTCTAACTCCTCTAAAACAATCATGGGCAAGAACACATCATGTTCTTCGAATCGGAACAGGCACATCGGATCGTGCATCAGCACATTGGTGTCCAGCACAAACAACTTGGTGGGGCCTGATTTCTTTGATTTGATGTTACGTGCGCTTGTTGTCTTCGCCGGCTTGCTGGTGGAGGTTTCGGGCGTGGTCGTCGCAGTGTCTGTTGCGCGTGTTTTCTTTTCGGCCCGCTGGGTCTCTACCTGAATGGCGGGCGGGGCTAAGTGCACTGCTTTGGCCATAGTTTGCGCCTCTGACAGGGGAGCATCAGATTTGCTGTGTTTGGCTGATCCGCTTGGCGCGCGCGGTAAAGTTGAGATTGAAGCGGTCGAGAGCAGGGTGGCGCGTTGAGTCGGGGCAGGTGGCAATGGCATGAAACAGGGCCTTTGAGTTGGAAAGAAAAGGGGCGCTTAAAAAACAAAAAGCCGCATGGGGACCCAGGCGGCTTTTTGGAATAACGGTGTCGAACTGTCGGTCAACTGCATGGAATCATTATGCATGAGTCCTGTGACAGTTCTGCGCTGTTTTCAGGCTGTGGTGCTCACCGCAGGGATCGCTTTTTTCAAATCTTTCACAGCTTGCAGAACTTCTTCCACATGGCCCGGCACTTTCAGACCACGCCATTCATTTTTGACCAGGCCATCCGCACCAATCAAGAATGTGCTGCGCTCAATGCCTTTGACTTTTTTGCCATACATGATCTTGTTTTTGACCACCCCGAACATGTGGCACATTTTTTCTTCGGTGTCTGCGATCAGTTCAAAAGGCAATTCCAAGTTGGCTTTGAATTCATCGTGCGACTTCATGTTGTCGCGTGAAACGCCAAACACGGTGGCGCCTGCTTTGACGAAGTCTTTGAATTTGTCGCGAAACTGCATCGCTTCGGTGGTGCAACCGGGCGTGTTGTCTTTGGGGTAGAAGTACAAAATCAGCGTTTTGCCGTTGTGCGAGGTGTTTGAAACTTTCAAACCACCGGTGGCGTTCGCTTCAAATTCAGGGAGGGGTTTGTTGACAACGATCGCCATAGAAAATTCTTCTCGGTAACAGAGTGAGGCCAAAACAAAGGGTGTCGTTCTATCAGAAGACATAACCTTCGATCGGCAATTCTCTATTTTAGCCTAAAGCGCAGATTCACCACAAATAAGAACCATTTCGACCCTTTTGACTGGATGTATTTGACGAGTTCAGTCGCTTAAATGGCATCTGGAGGAAGCAGTGCGGCAACCACACGCCGCCCTTCGCTGGCCAGAACGTTGTAGGTTCTACAAGCGGCAGGTGTGTCCATGGTCTCCACACCAATGCCCATTTGGATCAAGGGCGCGAGCCACAAGGGGCGTGGAAACCGCAATTGAGCACCGCTGCCAAAAATGACCAATTCCGGTCGGCTTTGCAGCAACTCCCTGAAATGATCTGCCTGCAAATCAACAAAGTGAGTGGCGGACCACGGGCTGCAGCCTTGCTCACTGCTCACGATCAAGGCGCCTGTGTACTTTTCGCCATTGACCGAGATCCAGCCAGGCTCGTAGGCGTTGATGAAGGGGGCGTTGAATTGATCGGGTTGCAGTTTCATGGCGGGTCAAGTGTTGTCAGGAGGATTGTGGGGCTGAGACAATCTCGAAATGGTCGGAAAATGCCGCCATAACTGTGGTCAAATTATAGGTTTTCCCCAATGACGATGCCCAGGGAGGGACTTTGAAGACGATCTTAAAATCCGCCAAACTTGCCAATGTCTGCTATGACATCCGAGGCCCCATCATGGACCGCGCGCGCCAGATGGAAGAAGAGGGGCAAAAAATCATCCGCTTGAACATTGGCAATTTGGCTGTGTTCGGTTTCGATGCGCCCGAAGAAATCCAGCAAGACATGATCCGCAACCTGCCCAACTCGGCGGGGTACTCCGACAGCAAAGGTATTTTTGGTGCGCGCAAGGCCGTGATGCATGAGACCCAAAAGCAAGGCATCAAGGGCGTGACACTGGAGGATATTTACCTGGGTAACGGAGCCAGTGAACTGATCGTCATGGCCACCAATGGCTTGCTGGACAACGGTGACGAGCTGCTGTTGCCGGCGCCCGACTATCCCTTGTGGACCGCCGCGACCAGTCTGTCCGGTGGCACACCGGTGCATTACCTTTGCAATGAAGCCGACGGTTGGATGCCCGACCTGGAAGACATTCGGCGCAAGATCACGCCGCGCACCAAAGGCATTGTGGTCATCAACCCCAACAATCCCACTGGGGCTTTGTATTCAGACGCGTTGCTGCAAAGCATTGTGGATTTGGCCCGTGAACACGATTTGGTGATCTTTGCTGATGAGGTCTATGACAAAGTTTTATACGACGATGCCCGGCACACCCCGATTGGCAGTTTGAGTACCGACGTGCTGACGCTGACCTTCAACTCCCTGTCCAAGAGCTACCGCTCCTGTGGTTACCGTGCGGGTTGGATGGTGGTCTCGGGCGATAAAAAACCCGCGAAAGATTACATCGAGGGTTTGAACATGCTCTCGAACATGCGCTTGTGCGCCAACGTGCCAGGCCAGTGGGCGATTCAAACCGCATTGGGTGGTCATCAAAGTATCAACGAATTGGTGGGTGAGGGCGGTCGTCTGCGCAAGCAGCGCGATTTGGCGTATGCGCTCATCACCGCCATTCCCGGGGTGTCCTGTGTCAAGCCCCATGCGGCTTTGTACATGTTCCCCAGGTTGGACCCCAAGGTCTATCCGATTGCGGATGACCAGCAGTTCTTTTTAGAGCTGTTGCAAGAAACCAAGGTCATGCTGGTGCAAGGCACAGGGTTTAACTGGCCGGACACGGATCACTTTCGCATTGTGTTCCTGCCCCATGAAGACGATTTGCGCGAAGCCATTGGGCGCATGGCTAAATTTTTGGCAGCAGTGCGCAAGCGCTGTGGCACCGATTGAGACGAGAGAAATTCAGAGTTATGAAACCGATACAAGTAGGCCTGTTGGGCATTGGCACCGTGGGCAGTGGCACTTTCAATGTGCTGCAACGCAATCAAGAAGAAATCAAGCGCCGCGCGGGCCGTGGCATTGAAGTCACAATGGTGGCCGATCTGGATGTGGCGCGCGCTCAAGGCCTGGTGGGGCCCGATGTGCAGGTGGTCAGCGACGCGCGCGCCGTGATTGCCAACCCAGACATCGATATCGTGATCGAATTGATTGGCGGCTATGGCATTGCCAAAGCGCTGGTGATGGAGGCCATTGCCGCAGGCAAACATGTGGTCACGGCCAACAAGGCCTTGCTCGCCGTGCACGGCACCGAGATTTTTGCCGCAGCCCAAGCCAAGGGCGTGATGGTGGCTTTTGAAGCCGCGGTGGCCGGGGGCATCCCGATCATCAAGGCCTTGCGTGAGGGCCTGACGGCGAACCGCATCCAGTGGGTGGCGGGCATCATCAACGGCACCACCAACTTCATTTTGTCCGAGATGCGCGACAAGGGCCTGGACTTCAGTGTGGTGCTGCAAGAAGCACAACGCCTGGGTTATGCCGAAGCCGATCCCACCTTCGATATCGAAGGTGTGGACGCCGCGCACAAAGTCACTTTGATGAGTGCCATTGCCTTTGGCATTCCGGTGCAGTTTGACAAAGCCTATGTGGAAGGCATTACCCACTTGGGCGCAGCCGACATCAAGTACGCCGAACAATTGGGCTACCGCATCAAACTGCTGGGCGTAACCAAGCGTGTCGACAAAGGCATTGAATTGCGTGTGCACCCTTGCTTGGTGCCGACCCAACGTTTGATCGCCAACGTCGAAGGCGCGATGAACGCGGTGATGGTGCAGGGCGATGCCGTGGGCACCACCTTGTACTACGGCAAGGGCGCAGGCTCTGAGCCCACGGCCAGCGCCGTGATTGCCGACTTGGTCGACATCACCCGCTTGCACACCGCCGACCCGCTGAACCGGGTGCCTCATCTGGCCTTCCAGCCCAATGCCATGAGTGACTTGGTGGTTTTGCCGATGAGCGACATTGTCACCAGCTACTACCTGCGCTTGCGCGTGGCCGACGAAGCCGGCGTGCTGGCCCAATTGACCGGACTGCTGGCCGAAGCCGGCATCAGCATCGATGCCGTCTTGCAACGCGAAGCCGATCAGGTCAGCCAGGCGGGCGAAAACCAGACCGATGTGATCATCCTGACCCACGACACGCGCGAAGGCACGATGAACGAAGTGCTGGCCAAAATGCAGGCGCTGTCCACCGTGCTGGCCCCGATCACCCGCATTCGCAAGGAAGAATTGAACTGATGCGTTACCTCTCGACACGCGGTCACGCCGACCGCAAACGCTTTTGTGAAATTTTGCTCGAAGGTTTGGCCCCCGATGGCGGCCTGTACCTGCCGGAGCATTACCCGCAAGTTGACGCGCAGACACTGGCAGGGTGGCGCGCGATCTGGCTCAGCCAAGGTTATGCCGGCTTGGCCTTTGCTGTTTTGTCTTTGTACATCGATGACATTCCAGCCGCCGATCTGAAAGCCCTGTGCGACAAAACCTACACCGAGGCCGTGTTTGGCACGCCGCAGATTGTGCCGCTCAAGCCTTTGCAAGCGCCCGGCGCGGCTTCGCCGGAGTTGTATTTGGAAGCCTTGTCGAACGGACCGACCCTGGCCTTCAAAGACATGGCCATGCAGCTTCTCGGCAATTTGTTCGAATATGAATTGGCCCGGCGCGGTGAAGAGCTGAATATTTTGGGCGCCACCTCGGGCGACACCGGCAGTGCGGCTGAATACGCCATGCGCGGTAAAAAGGGTGTGCGGGTCTTCATGACCAGCCCCAACGGGCGCATGAGCCCTTTCCAGCAAGCGCAAATGTTCAGCCTGCTGGACGACAACATCCACAACATCGCCATCGACGGCGTGTTCGATGATTGCCAAGACATTGTCAAAGCGGTGTCCAACGATCTCGACTTCAAACGCAAATACAAAATTGGCACCGTGAACTCGATCAACTGGGCGCGCTTGTTGGCCCAGGTGGTGTACTACTTTGCAGGTTACTTTCAAGCCACCCAAACCAATGCCGAGCAGGTCAGCTTTGCCGTGCCCAGTGGCAACTTTGGCAATGTCTGTGCGGGCCATGTGGCGCGCATGATGGGCTTGCCGATTGCGCAACTGGTGGTGGCGACCAACGAGAACGATGTGCTCGACGAGTTCTTCCGGACTGGTGTTTACCGCGTGCGCGGCACCGCCGACACCCACGAAACCTCCAGCCCATCGATGGACATTTCCAAGGCCAGTAACTTCGAGCGCTTTGTCTTCGACTTGCTTGGCCGCGACGGTGCCCGTGTGGCCCAGCTGTTTGGCCCGGCCCTCAGCCAGCAAGGTCGCTTTGACTTGAGCGATGACCCGCTGTTTGCGCAGGCTGCGCAGCGCTATGGTTTTGTCAGCGGCAAAAGCACACACGTTGACCGCTTGGCCACCCTGCGCGATGTGTTTGCGCGTTACGGCATGATGATTGACACCCACACCGCCGACGGCGTCAAGGTGGCACGTGAGCATCTGATTCCGGGCCAGCCCATGCTGGTGCTGGAAACCGCCTTGCCCATCAAATTTGCTGCAACTTTGGTCGAGGCCTTGGGCCGCGAGCCTGATCGCCCACCCCAGTTCAATGGCATCGAAGCCTTGCCCAAACGGGTCCTGATCATGCCCGCCGACACGGCGTTGATTCAGCGCTACATTGCTGAGCACTGCGACTGATGCCATGAGCCAACCCGTAACGACTTCGCCTGCACCGTCCCGTCCGGGCTTGATGGCCTTGGACGAGGCCTTGTCCCAATTGCTCGCCATGGCCCAGCCCTTAGAAGGCGAAGAGTCGCTGGCCACCTTGGACGCCGATGGTCGCGTGCTGGCACAAGACATCGTTTCGGCCTTGCAAGTGCCGCCTCAAGACAACTCGTCCATGGACGGCTACGCCCTGCGCTGCGCTGATGTGACCGCGCCTGGCGCTCGTTTGCGTGTGACGCAGCGTATTGCAGCCGGTCATCAGGGCGTGCCCTTGCAGGCCGGCGAAGCGGCGCGGATTTTTACCGGTGCACCCATTCCTGTCGGCGCAGATGCGGTGGTGATGCAAGAGGACACCATGGCGGTGCAGGGCAAGGACCCCCAAGCCGTGCCTGAAGTTCAAGTCCAATCCGTGCCGCGACGGGGCCAATGGATTCGCTGCAGCGGTGAAGATGTCACGCTGGGCGCCACTGTCTTACATCGCGGCGAGCGCTTGCACCCGGCCAGTTTGGGTTTGGCGGCGAGCATTGGTTTGGCGCATTTGCGCGTTATCCGCAGACCCCGCGTGGCTTTGTTCTCGACCGGTGATGAACTGGTGATGCCAGGTGACGTGGCCCCGCAGGACATGGCCGCCGGCGCCATCTACAACTCGAACCGTTTTTTCTTGCGTGCCTTATTGCACCGTTTGGGTTGCGAAGTGAGCGATCTGGGCATCGTGCCCGATCGCCGCGACACCACGGTGGCGGCTTTGAAATCGGCAGCCGACCACCATGATCTGATTCTGACCAGCGGCGGCGTCTCGGTGGGTGAAGAGGACCATGTCAAACCTGCGGTGCAGTCCCTGGGCGCTTTGAATCTGTGGCAAATTGGCATGAAGCCAGGTAAACCCTTTGCTTACGGCTGGGTGCAGCGAGGTGATGCCGGTCGCGCCCATTTCATCGGTTTGCCCGGCAACCCGGTCTCCAGTTTTGTCACTTTCTTGCTGTTGGTGCGGCCCTTTATTTTGCAATTGCAAGGTGCCAAGCAAACCCAACCCGTTCGCATCACACTGCCAGCACATTTTGATTTGCCCAAAGCCGATCGCCGCCGTGAATTTTTGCGGGTGCGCCGCAATGCCCAGGGGGGCCTTGATTTGTTCCCAAACCAAAGCTCTGGCGTACTGACCTCGGCCGTGTGGGGCGATGGCTTGGTCGACAACCCTGCGGGCACAACCATCCAAAACGGCGATGGTGTGAGCTATCTCTCTTTTGCGGATTTGCTGTCTTGAACAGCGCCTGAGTCAGAAGGACAGATTGACATGATGCAAGTTCATTTGCGCTATTTCGCATCGATCCGCGAAGCCTTGGGCTGTGGCAGTGAAGCCTGGCAAACGGCCGCGACCACGGTCGGCGCTTTGCGCACCGAGTTGCTGGGGCGTGGTGCCGCGTTTCAATGCCTGGCCGCCGACAAACCGGTGCGCATGGCTTTGAACCAGGTGATGTGCCAGCCCTCAGACGCCCTCACGCCCGGTTGTGAAGTGGGTTTTTTCCCGCCCGTGACGGGGGGCTGAGGGTATGTCTGCACGCGTCAGCATCCAAACCGAAGATTTCAATCTGGCGCAAGAAATTGAGCGCTTGCGCTTGAATGATGCCCGGGTGGGCGCTGTTTGCAGCTTTGTGGGCACGGTGCGCGATACGCGGGCTTTGACGGGCCAGGCGCATGACGAGGTGCAGGCGATGGCGCTGGAACACTACCCGGGCATGACCGAGAAGTCGATTGAAGCCATGATCGATGCCGCTCACCAGCGTTTTGACATTTACCAGGCGCGTGTGATCCACCGCGTGGGGGAATTGGCCCCGACCGATCAAATCGTGATGGTGGCGGTGACTTCAGCGCACCGAGGTGAAAGCTTCAAGGCCTGTGAGTTTTTGATGGACTACCTCAAAACCCAAGCCCCTTTCTGGAAGAAAGAGCACACGCCACAAGGCGCTCAGTGGGTCGATGCGCGCGTGACCGACGACCAGGCCTTGGCGCGCTGGGGCATTCAGGCCGCGAACTGAAATCCTGGCATCAAGGTTTTGCGCCCGTGCCTTTGTTGCCCGAGCCGCCCGGTGCCGTCACCACAGGGGCCACGATGATAGGCGGTTGACCGGCCACCGCAGGGGCCACCACGGGTGGTGGCGCATCGGCGCGATTCGTGCCGGCAAGCAAGGACGAGCGGTCTTTGTCCGCGGCAACCACCGGTGCCTTCGGTGGCGCCCCAGTGGCTATTTCAATGAATTGGTCCAAAACTTGACCCAAGGCCGGTGAGTCCGAATGTCCAAACCAGTTCGGTCGATTGCTGTTGATGTATTGCAATTTTTCAAGCGAGCAAGAGGGCCCGTTTCGGTTCAACCACTCCGTAATGGCCACATACCTTTCGCTGGGATGGTGAATGCTGAAAGCGATCCCTCGAATTTCGGCCACCATGCAGCGAGGGGCTGCTGCCGACTTAGCTACAGCCGTCGCCGCCTGGGCTGAACCCATCAGGCCCAGGGCGAGCAGGGTAAAGCACAGGGCCGCGTGCAGGTGTTGGCGAAGGTGTTTCATGGCAATCCTTGTGCAGTGATCAGTGGGTGTAGGTGGGTCGGGCCACGGTTGAAGCTTCGAGGTGATCGTTTTCAACCGGCATCACGGGCGTCTCCATGCGCCAATTGGCTTGTTGCAGGGCTTGCCCCATCAAATGCAGCAAGCCATGCAGAAGTGAGGATTGCAGGCCGAGTTGGCAAGACCGACCGGTGGAGCCTTCTCCGCTTTGATCTTGGAACACCACATTCAGCGTACCACTGGAGTGCATGTTCAATTGCACATCGGTCACCAGAATGGGTTCTTCACCCAGCGGCAGTTGCGGGGTTTGACTGGTGAAGGGTGTTTTGAAATCGGCTTTTTCAAGAAAGGTTTCGCGTTTCAATTCGGTCAGCATCTGCTGCGCCGCAGAATCATTCACCATGACTTGGGGGTTGCGGGTTTCTAACTGAACCACACAGGCTTGCAAGTGGGGCAAAAGCCGCCCCGTCAACCGGCGGGTCAACCACAGGCGAAACTCTTGACCGTCTTGGGTATTCACGCGCAGCATCAAGCGATCTTGCCGTTCTGCATAGTTCACCGACATTTGGTGGATGTTCATTCCTTGATTTTAGGCAAATGTGGTGCCCTTGGGAGACTTGAAAATGGGCTATTGAGCACAAGATTGATGCAAACAGGAGTTTTATTCATGCGAATTGACAAGCTAACCACCAAATTCCAAGAAGCATTGAGCGAGGCGCAGACTTTGGCTCTCGGTCAAGACCATGCCTATATTGAACCAGCTCATGTCTTGTTGGCCATGTTGCGCCAAGAGGACGGCCCGCGGCCTTTGCTGGAGCGCGCCGGTGTGAACGTGACCGGTTTGACTTTGGCCGCCGACAGCGCAGTCAAGCGTTTGCCCCAAGTCACAGGCCAGGATCAGGTGCAGATTGGCCCTGAAATGGGCAAGCTGTTGCAGGCATCGGAGAAGGAGTCCATCAAACGCGGTGACGCTTTTGTCGCCGGTGAGTTGTTCTTGCTGGCACTGACCGACAGCAAATCCGAGTTGGGCCGTGTGGCCAAAGAAAACGGGCTGTCGCGTAAAAGCCTGGAATCGGCGATCGACGCCGTGCGGGGCGGTCAAAGCGTGAGCTCGGCCGATTCGGAGGAGCAACGCGAATCACTCAAAAAGTACTGCATTGATTTGACCGAGCGTGCGCGCTTGGGCAAGCTGGACCCGGTGATTGGGCGCGACGATGAAATCCGCCGTGCCATTCAAGTGCTGCAGCGGCGCACCAAAAACAATCCGGTGCTCATTGGTGAGCCTGGCGTGGGCAAAACCGCCATTGTGGAAGGTTTGGCACAGCGTATTGTGGCAGGCGAAGTGCCCGATTCCTTGCGTGGCAAGCGCGTTTTGTCCCTCGACATGGCCTCCCTTTTGGCTGGCGCCAAGTTTCGCGGTGAGTTTGAAGAGCGCTTGAAAACCGTGCTCAGCGAATTGGCCAAAGATGAGGGCATGACGATTGTCTTCATCGATGAATTGCACACCATGGTCGGTGCCGGCAAGGCCGAAGGCGCCATGGATGCGGGCAATATGCTGAAACCCGCCTTGGCCCGAGGCGAGCTGCATTGCGTGGGCGCGACCACGCTGGACGAGTACCGCAAATACATCGAGAAAGATGCGGCCCTAGAGCGTCGTTTTCAGAAAATTTTGGTGGGCGAGCCTTCGGTGGAAGCGACGATTGCCATCTTGCGTGGCTTGCAAGAAAAATACGAAGTCCACCATGGCGTGGACATCACCGACCCGGCCATTGTGGCTGCGGCCGAGTTGAGTCATCGCTACATCACCGACCGTTTCCTGCCCGACAAAGCCATCGACTTGATCGATGAGGCTGCAGCCAAAATCAAGATTGAAATTGACTCCAAGCCCGAGGTCATCGACAAGCTCGATCGCCGTTTGATTCAACTGCAAATTGAACGCGAAGCGATCAAGAAAGAAAAAGACGAAGCCTCGCGCAAGCGACTGGAATTGATTGAAGAAGAAATCGTCAAGCTGAAAAAAGAAGCCGCAGATTTGGAAGAAATCTGGCGCTCCGAAAAAGCGCAAGCGCAGGGCAGTCAACATGTGCGCGAGCAAATCGATCAGCTGCGTCAGCAGATTGATGCCCACACACGCAAGGGCGATTTCAACAAGGTGGCCGAGCTGCAGTACGGCAAGTTGCCCGAGCTGGAAAAGTTGCTCAAAGAAGCCCAAGCCAAAGAGACCGGTAAAAGTGCGGGTACAGGCCACCGCTTGTTGCGCACCCAAGTTGGGGCGGAAGAAATTGCCGAAGTGGTGAGTCGTGCCACAGGCATTCCGGTGTCCAAAATGATGCAAGGCGAGCGCGAAAAATTGCTGCAAATGGAAGGCAAACT
>Ga0114962_10003417_pt1 | contig 12845 bp, 14 predicted proteins | sample C_130820_MF_Meta_FD_87017 | JGI IMG/M metagenome (GOLD analysis project Ga0114962, IMG submission 87017) | Freshwater microbial communities from Lake Croche, Canada to study carbon cycling - C_130820_MF_MetaG | ecosystem: Environmental > Aquatic > Freshwater > Lake | place: Lake Croche, Canada... | reverse complement strand
CCATGTCTACAGGAGAGAACTCATCGTCTTCACATAAATAGAAACTTATCCTAAAGTAAGATGGAAGACTCTGAGCCTTCTGGAATTGTAGATGCCACTTTACGATTAATACTAGTGCTTGGACTCTTAGGATGGAATGTTTTTGAGGGGCTTTCTCTCCGGACACCATACCCGTCAACAATGGTTGCTCTTTGGGAATCACCAGCGTGGCGTTTAGTTCTATTATTAACAGTTTGGCTTGGAGCTGAATGGTGTCCTAGAGTCGGTGTTATGACAGGAATCGCAGTTGTCATGTATATTGTGAATATGATACAGGTTGCTTGACAAAAATATATTGATGGTGGCAGGTAGATGAGTTTCGGTGGCCCACCGCCAGCTATGGCACCACCAAGTGGTCCATTTGAAGCCTCAATGGCAAAAGTAGCATCGTCTCCCTATGCTCTTGCTGTTGCTATCTTCTTGATTAACTTGGGTGGACGCTTTTTGCCAATGGAAATTACCAAACAACAAGAGGCATTCTTAAATCAACCATGGTTTCGTAGAATTATTATTTTTGTTATTTTCTTCTTGGCTACACGTAATATTGTAACAGCAGGATGGATGGCTCTTATTGTTATTTTATGTGTCGGTTATCTCTTTAATGAAAATAGTAGTCTATGTATTTTAGGACAAGGTGGTATAGGAACATGTAAGAATAAAACAGCAGTTCAGAGTATTTCATTGACTTCTGAGGAACAAGCAATTCTGAAATCTTTACAAGACAAAGCCGCTAAATTAGTAACAAAACAGCCAGATGAGGCATCTGTAAATACAAAGATGGGCTGGAAATCTCATGAACAATACAAGAAAGTCTTACGCGGATTATGGGGACAGTAAGTAGAAAGTATGGATTCAAACATAATCATCATAGTTGGAGTTATTGCTCTTAGTATAATGATTTTATATTGGTTCTTTTTTAGTTCATCGAGGGCAATGGTAATCGTAGAACCCAGAAAACACAAGATGCTCAAATACGTCTGTGATAATTTTGATAAGAACATGTGTAAATCCTGGGACCTCTATGTTTTCCATGGCGTCAGTCATGGTGACCATGCCAAGGAAGCAGTCTCAGATATCAAGGGGCGCAATGTATTCTTAATGCCTCTAGATAAAGACAATCTTACACCAGGTGATTACAATAGACTATTCAAAGATATAGATTTCTGGAATCAAGTAAATGCTGAAGATATTTTAGTCTTTCAGACAGATGCGGTTTTGTGCCCGGCTTCTGAATACAAAATAAAAGACTTTACCAAATACGACTACATTGGATGTGGTTCCTACGATGGTGCTATTGGAAATTCAAAGGAAGTCTGGGGCTCGGATCATTCTAAGAATAATTCATTTTATGGAGTTGGTGGTCTGAGTTTCAGAAAGAATTCATTCCAGAAGAAGTGTATCATAGACAATCCGAATATAAACCCTGAATACCCTGAAGACGTCTTTTACTCAAACTGTGTTGAGAATTCACCTAGAAAACCAAAGCGGGCTGAGGATTTGGCGAATTTCTGTACTCAGGATGCCTTTGAACGAAAGAGCTTTGGTGCTCATAAGACATGGTATATGAAGGAAGGACACGCGGAGCCGTTTTACAAGTTCTGTCCTGTTGCGCGGGCTATTCAGAAAGATTAAGAAGCTTTTTTTATATGGCTACGCCTATAAAAACTAGCAGAAAACTCTTACCCACTCGATGGTAACGACCAATCAATATATAGTATTTTATTTTGTATATATATTGAACTAACACACAATTTCGTTTTTATATTTTCTCTGATTGGTATATGATATACTTCAGAAATATTTTGTAAATTATAAAGTAAAATCTGGCTTTTATAGGCGCGGCCATATAAAAATTGCTCCTCAATTACTCTTCTAATAATCTTTTCAGTTTCTTCATTAATTATACATTGATCATACAAACGCGAAAATTCATCTAAAGTCAAATTCTGTATTTGTTCGGAAGTAATCATTTTATATACTAATCACCTTAAGTGTTTAGACGCTACCAATAAAATTGAAGTGCTATACATGTTATTGCTTAGCATACAATGGTAAAGTTTGAGATGACATCAGATGAGTCGCATATTACAGATTCAACACTACCATTTCTCTCGGGCCCAGGTGGAGTTCGCCACGCTCATCTCTCCCCACTTTATGAAGTTAAGATTGTTCAAAATAATCTAGAGAAACTCCGTAAAGACGCAGAAGCGATTATTACAACCCTAGAGGAAACCTATGCTGAACTTGAAGCCCGATGTGTAAGCATTCAAGAGGAAACTCAGGATATTGGAGAGGCTTATGATACCCTTGAGGATATTATAACTAAGTATAATGAGAAAATCAAGGAACTTCAAGAGGCAAAGCTTGATATAGAGGATAGAATGACAGGGTTTGAAACAATGTATAAAAATGACATGATACGTCTGGATGAATCAAATCAGCTAATGGTATTTGTATCATTCATTGGAATTACATTGTGTGCAATTATTAGTCTAGTATTTATGTAAAACACTTTAGCAAATAGGAACACCATGATTCTTTTTCATCTTCCATCTTGTATTTTATGTATAGGCTATTGCTAATCTGTGATACATACATGCGCACTTCATTTCTTTCTTTTTGTAGAGCTGCCTGAAGTTCTTCCGCATGTCGGTCTTGTAAGGCTTGAATGGCTTTCTGTTGACCCTTGATAATTTCTTGCATATGGCGCTGAATAGAATCAATCATTCCTTTGACATCTCTTTTTCTATACATTGGCTCAGAACTAATTTTGTAATTACTCGCATTCAATCTATATATAATAATTCCGCTACGGGTCATTATATCCAGTGGTGGACCCTTGTGAATTACTTCAATCATCACGACAAAAGTATTGGCATAAGGAGCATTTTCTACTGGAAATAACTTAACATGGAGAGATGTCTTTGTGGGATCTAGGGGTCTACCATCCTTGTGAATGAGAATATTAAAGGTTGAATCTACCCAGAGCTTTAACTTATCTAGTTTTTCATCTGTTATATCACTGACACCTAGAATTGTTCCATCATCTCGAATACCCATAAATAAGTAGCCACCACCTCCATTCAAGAATCCCATAATTGTCTCTCGATACTTTGGAAGACCAGAGCACGGTGGTGATTTCTTATTAAAGAGTCCATCGAATACAGCAACTTCTTTGAATTCTACTATATTACTCTCTTGAAATGGAATTTTCTCATTAAAGACCCATTTCTTTGGAAGATTAGGTAACATGTTGGGCTTACTTAGTCCACATGTTAACTATAGTTCAAATTTTACCTTAGCGTTAGCTTTTAGACATCCAGGCTCACAGTATTTCCAATGGGTGCCGGTCGGCGTCCACGGCCTCTACGCCCTGATCTCGTGGAATCAGCCTGTGAATAGTCGTCACTAGCTACACTCTGAAGCTCGGAGACTGCTACCATGGCAGGCTGTTGCTGTGATGGACTTGACATTGTATTCACGGGCATCGTGCGAACTCCAATGGAATCCATCTCCGCTCTGCGGACATCCTCAAAAGTTCTCAAGATATCATCGACACCGGATGGTCCCTTCATTTCACGTCTCTGACCTTGTTGCGCCATTTGCGCTAATGGAGACGGATTGGGAGGAGCACGAGCATTATTACCGAAGAATCCTCCTGTAGGCCCTGGAGAATCCATTGCCATTGCGGACATCGGCATGTTAGGGGGCTGACTGCTTCCATTACCAGAAGGTACGCCAGGCATTGAAGGTACTCCCATAGCCATCCCCATGAAATTTCCAAAGCCAGGACCTGCCTGGGCCGCCGCCGCCTGGGCCATCTGCTTTGCCAACATCGGATTATTCTTCATTACATCGTCCATCGTCGGCATCTTCTGTCTGAAGAAAGAATTGGATACGTGGCACATAAAACCACTGCCAGCGACTGCCATCATCAAGCGCATCTCAGGAGGCATCTTTCCACGGTCCTTGTATTTATCATAGAGTTCTTCAAATATCTCATCGAAGTCCTCTACATTTGTATGGACGGATTCGGACCACCCCTCCAACTTGATATCAAAGGGGTCGAACTTGTCATTCATCCACTCCATGCCAGTAATTGCTCCCATCAGCATTTGTCTCTGAAATCTCAAGGATGACTCGAGATTGCGAGCATCTACTAGTCTGGTAAACTCCTGCTTGATTTCCTCGAGAGAATTATCCATGGTGAAACGCTTGCTCACAGGATATCCCTTTGACTCGAGACGCTGGAGCTTATTTAAAAACTCAATCTTTTCGAGTTTCTCCTTCTCAAGATCTCTAGGGGGTGCGGGGGTCAAGGAAATCGAAGGAGCAGAAGATGACGACTGGTAATTATCATAGGGACTGGGTTCCCTTGATATACTTATGCTGGGTAGTCCATTTGATGTTGGAAGATTAGATGAATATCCGGAACTACCTGAGCCTAAATTAGATGATCCAAAATCACCAAATGAATTTAAATCAATGGCTTCAAGAGTATCAAACTGAATTGGCTTCATCGTTTCATCAGGCGCCGAAAGCCGGATAGGTGAAGATCCAAAACTCTGCGGTTGGTCTTTTGAGCGACTTTGGTTTGCTAAGAGATTAAGACCAAGGTCGTCATTCAGATCTGTAACCTCAATTACATTTCCAATTTCTGAAGAAATATTAATAGGGGGGCCAAGTGAGGCCGCAGATTGCATCTCATGAATACTAACACTCATCCTTCTCCGTTCCTAATGTCTTTTTTAAAGAAGGCTTTAGACGCATTACGCTTTTAGAAAAAGCGTGACCAAAATTCTTTGGAATCTCATTACGCTTTAAAGAAAAGCGTGACCAAAATTCTTTGGAATCTCATGACGCCTTTATTAGCAAAGCATTAAACCGTAAGAAAAAACTAGACTTAAATACAGATCCTTATTTATAGATAGAATGTGCCAGAAGTCTAGAGTTTTCAAGGAGTTTTATTCTGTTATGATAACTAGTGTTCGATATTCATCTCCTAAGTCACTAGAAATCTTCAAGACATATCCAACTCAGGCACAACTAACCCATGTCTTTGATACTCACGTAATGGGTAGAGCAGAATTTATTACCTGCTTGAAATCAGAAAAAGTTCAACTCCATATAGTTCCCATCCATGTTCCTATAGATATTTTGTATCGTTAATTACCGCAAGGAATTAAAGAAATTATATTCTTTATTATATAAGATGTCTCAATCAATAGCAAACTATCAATTTAGAACACGATTAAATGTTTTTGAAGCAACATTAAATGACTCTAAGACATTTTTGAAAATTGGTGGAAAAAAATACAAGGACTGTATTAATATTGCTATTGTTATTAAAGATGGAATTCCGGTATATGCTAAGATACCTCATTTAGAATCAGAACCCGAATGTGGTGTAGAAAAATTCCTAGATAAGAGTGAAAAAGATGCTAGTGTAGACTTTATCAGTGGGGCATTACAATTTGTGAATAGTATATTTCCTTCAATTACCAGATTTGAATTTATGGATGATAGCAAGATTGAATGTGATGTCAAAGAAAAAGCTAAAGAAAGACCTCCAAGGAAAATTACAAAACCTTTATCATTAGCGCATTTGTATATAGCAAAATATGGTTCCAGTTGGTATGAACTAAAATTCAATGCTAAGTTAATTAATGAAAGAATGTATAACGACTATAAAAAGGCAACAGATGTTTTGTCAAGAGCAAAAAACATGACATACGATGAATTTAAGGCAGAAAACTCATTATCAGAAGAACAAGAACAAATCTTAAAACCTCTTTATGAAGCATCTGAATCATGGCAAAGTTTTTTTAATTCTGTTCCAAGGGAATCTATGTGTAAGGCATTTAGCATGTGGTTACCTTTTTTTATAAATAAATTATTAAATTATACATTTTCTCAGAATACATGGTATATTGATATTACCACTATGCCAAAGACTGAGTTTTCTAGACTTAATGTGCTATTAGGAGGCAGACGAAAAACTGCGAAGCGCAGAGGTTCCCTTTCATTTTCAAATAATCTTAGCTATGGAGCATTACTTTAACCATCTTGCCTTGAAAATCTCTATCAAGACCTCTACATCCTGTTGGGAATTATGGAGACCATCAGGAGGCATCCTTGAAAAGGTTGCCTCATACAGTTCTCCTAGAGTAGGTGACTTGAACCGCCTGGAATCTGCGAATTTACTGGGTAACTTTAATTCAGGTTCAGCCAGTTTCATTGTACAGATTTCTTCAGCAGGCCAGAATGGCCATGGGTTTACTCCTAGTCTCCACTTGTAGGCATTGAAGAGAACATTCTTGTCGAACTCGAGATTGTGCGCCACTATAGCCTCGACCTTCTTCAAATCTAGCGATAGTTCAATCATAACATCTTTTAAAGGAACACCTTTTGCGAGGGCATCTTCCGTTGTTATTCCATGAATCCGTGTGGAATCTGCTGGTATCTGCCAATCTTCTGGTAAAATCACAAAGTATTTTGTGGGTTGCTGGACGCCATCTTGTAAAATAGACCATGATACAGAGACAATATCGGGCCAATTCCCTTTGGTTTCTAGACCATTGGAATTTCGGTTCTTTGGAAGCCCTGTTGTTTCAGTGTCAATGAATAGCATATGGGGGTTTTATGGCCTGTATAGTATGTCAATTTTTCTAACATGAAAATTGACCTATGGCACCTACATTTTAAAACCAAGGATGACCTTTGAATTCAATACCACATACGACCATATCATTGAGACGGTCGCATTTGGTAGTTTAGACCAGGAAACTCTTCAGACACTTTTTAAAGACGGACGAATCTTCTCGCATTTCATTGAGCGTTTCATCGCCAAGGAATATGGATTGACCCATGTGACAGGGTGTCAAGGGCATGATTTGGTGGATCCTTCAGATGCCACAGTGAAATACGAACAAAAAACCTTCACTGGAAACGGATGTAAATTCATGCCGTCAAATATGATAGGGCAGGGCCGGCATTTTGATAAGAGTGTCTTTGATGAGAAAGTGAAGGGGTTGAATTATGTGATTGTGAGTAATGTCGCATTTCCCAAAATCAAGATTCGTTTTGTGAAAGGTTGCGATTTGGCTACCTTGTATCCTGGGGGCGAGATTCGGTCCAAGGGACACGATGGGTTCTTTGGGAGTTAATATTACTCTGAATCATAATCATCTGAGTAAGAATCATCTGAATCATGAGTAGATGAATGATATCTCTTATATTTATAATTATTTCTATAGCAAGAACTAGCATAATGTCCTGGCTTGCCGCATGAATAGCATTGAATCGTAGACTGTGTTCTAGTACCACAGTAACGCTCGTGTGTTTCACATTTTTTTTCATCTTCAAATTCCTTCTCACATTTTTCACAGGCATATGCTATTAGGGAATTGCCATTTATATCTGTTTTAGCATTACAATCTTTGGCCCAGTGGCCTTTTCTACCACATTCTGTACATGAATCTGTAACAGCCCAGATTTCTTTTTGTAAAACATATTCTTGCGCTTCATCTAACTCTTCAGTAACATATGCGCCTCCACGGACATTTTTAATTCCGTATTTTGCCATGTATTCTTTTACCACCTTATCTTCCTCAAATGGGCTTACTCCATCTCTTGATTCTACAAGTGACATTGGCTTGTATTTCTTAGTCCAAGCAGACCCTTGACCATTCATGTGTTGCTGATATCTACCAATAACATCCTGGCTTTTACCTACATAATACTTATTTCCTTGAAGTTTAAGGACATAAATATTAGTTTTCTCCATGTGTTCATAGATTTACTGGAATTGAGTTCAATTTTATCGGATACTAACGAATACCCTCTGTAGATGTCTCAAATGCCTCTGGGTCAAACTCAGTTATATTATCAACCCATAAGTGAATAACTGTCATAAGTGATAGACATGTTGTATGTTGGAAAGCAAGAGTAGACCACCACGCAGTTGATGTAGTATCAAATGTATTCCATTGCCAATGTGTAAGAACTTCCTGAATACGCTCCCTCTCAGTAACAGTGACTAGTGAATTTTCTAATTCATTTTCAAGGAATTCTTTAGTTATTCTAAAACATACTTGCCTTATATCTCTATTTAGACTATATAAGAACATACGGAATTTATAGATACATCTTTGACCTGTTATTTTTCTCTCTATATTTTGTTTATTAAGCTCATAGGCTGAAGACATTTTATATGTATTAGACTCAAAGTGTATTTAGGTGTTTACCTAAAATAATCTGATATTCTTGTTTGAATACCTGATGTATAAGTCATCACTTCATTCACATGTATTTGTGATGGTATTTCTATTCTATTTACATAATTTCTTAAATCAGTTGTATCATTTAATTCTGGCCCATTATCAATTGTTGATATATCGTCCATAATTATATTTTTCATACCTCTTGTAAGAGCAACATAGAATATATTAATATCTTCTTCCTCTATTTCAAAATCAATATCGCTTGCAACACGAATATTATCATCTTCTAGACCCTTATATCCATGAATTGTATACATTTTACATGTAGCTTCTTTTTTAGTAGTCATATTTGCTTCTATATTTTCAATTAATTCTTCTAATTCATCTTCAGTAATTGAACTCAAGAATTTAGGAAGGTCGTCTTCATATTCATCATCTTGAAATGCTGTCTTATTTTTTGATAGTATAGCATGTTTCCTTCGTATTTCTGCTATTTTAGAATCAAAACTATTAATCCATACATTAGGTGTTGAACTAGCAACGGTAAGAAGATGTCTCCATGTTCTAAAAAGATATGTATAGTTTTCATCGCCAATTAATGAAATATCTGATATTAACTTAGTTATATTTTTACTTTTAGATATCATCCAGCAGTCCTTAAACTGCTTACGAATTGTGTCACATGCTGGATCACCAACTCTAAAAGTAGAATAGAATTCTATTATTAATGAATTCTTTGGCATATGATTAAATCCATTAATACAACCACGCCATTGGTATATAGATTGTTTCGGATCTCCAACAAATATCTTAGGTATAGTTGTATCATCTAATAACATTCGTAACATTAACATATCAAAATCTTGTGTTTCATCTATCATTATCATATCATAATTAGAATCTATAGAATCCTTGAACCATTTTTGTAGCAATGAGAGTTTTCTTAGAGCCTCAAATGTTAATAAATCACCTTTTAATGTCTGTGCCCATAAACCATGAACTAATTTTTTTTCTGTAAATGTATTTATATCTCTGTAAGTTGAATTATTACAGAATTTATTATATTCATCAACACAATCTTTTCTTACTCTATATGGTTTACCTTTTAACCATGGGATAATATCTTGAATAGTTTGCGCTGTTAATGTTTTCAGTTCAGGACGTTTATTATTAATAGTATAATAACAATCATACATAAGTGCATCAAATGTAAATGGAAATAAATTAGTTATCTTGTGTTCTTTTATTTTTCCTTTGATTTCTTCTATTAAAGATTTATTGAAGGCAAGATATAATATTCTCTTTTTACTATGAATTTTAGATAAGTTCAATAGGGTAGTAGTCTTACCACTTCCTGCTACAGATTTAATTGCTAATATATCATTCTTATTAAATATATGGGCATTAACATATTCTCTATGTATAGTATCTAATAGGAACATTGATTTCTTACATCTGGCATATATAATTTTTACAGTATCAAGTGATTTAGAATATAATAAAAAATGTTCTTTACCCTTTTCACTCAACATATTTTGTAAACATGTATTATCATATATATCTTGAAAAGAACAAGGTATGCCTATCCAGACATTAATTCTTTTATCTTCTAGTTCAATCCTATAATTTTCACGATCTTCTAAGTATATCCATTCTTTCTTTCCAGTATATAAGAATACGCTATTTTTTACTGCCTTTACTGCCTTCTCCCAATTCTCATGGGGTATTTCACAAATTACCTTATTGCCAATTTCTACTCGTCTAATATATTGATTTTCTACATTAAAAATCCAGTCAAGGTTTGTAGTAGAATCTCTACTTTGTATTGCTTCAACTGGTATTTTTGAGTTTTGAAATTCTATACCCATATTATTTAATTCATCATATGCATCAACTATATGTTTTATTTCACCATTTCTTCTTATTACTTCTCTACATTCATTATCAATGAAATTTGATAATTTATTATGCCATGTATCTGTATCTTTTACCTTATCTAATGTAAGATTATCACAATCTATATGAGTATGTTTTATTGTATTTGGATGATAGAAATGTTCTGTAAAATTATTTTCAATATTTCTTTTCTGGCGAAAGTGAACTTGTTTATTACAATTATAACAAGTAAATTCACTTGATTTATCTATATTAAATTTATATATATCTTCGCTTGTAATAATTCTTTCTTTATAAATGGCAAAATTAGGCATATATCTCTATATATAATAGCTAGACTACTTTATACCTTCATATTGAGAGTTCTAACTTAACCGCTTAGTATAGGTAGTCTTCCACTCTGTATCAGACTCATCTGCCTTCTTCCAGTAACATTCAGTCCAACCATCCGTTTGGATTGGCCTACCTACAATATACATCTTATGATTCTTTGCAAATGTAGAGATAGAACTAAATGCCTCTCCATTAGATACTATCCAACCATTCGGTTGGATTATTCCAATTGCAGTACTATTTTTATATGTGTGTCTAATCATATCACCGTGACTAAAATTATTCTTTAGAGCATCTAATCCCTTCTCAAGTATACGGTTCATCTTTGTTTGTGATAGCAAATACGCTTCGTATAGTATTCAATTTTTTTACACGATTCGATTATTTAATTATCTTTACATAAAAATTTCTTAAGAGAACTATTTAGTTGTTTATCTAGTAGTCTGACAAATGCCTTTTCATCACTATATTTTTTAATAACATCACGCATCTCCTCTTTATCATCGCAATCATCAATCTCTTTTTACGAGTCACTCCATGCTTTCCCATTGTATATAATATATATTAGAAATTTAAACTGGTGGGTTAGTCTTTTTTGATTTTAGAATTCTTCTCTTGGACTTAGGGGTTTCTGTAGAAATCTCTACAATCTCATTTACTGGTATAACAGATCCTACTGGGACCTCCACTACTACCTCAGGCTCGACCTTTTGACTACTCAGATACCCATCAAGGACAAACTTGGCTCTCTGCTCAGCCTTTGCTGCAATCTGCTCCATAACCTTAAGTTCTGATTCCATCTCGTTGAGGATTGCGAGTATCTCCTCTTGAATGGGAAGGGGGGGGATTGGGATTGAGTAATCCGAAAGAGATTCTGGTTTGAAAGCAGGATAACTTGAACCGCCACTATGATCGCTCAAGTATTTAATACACTCGTCGGTTGTGAGAAGATAATATAGGAACTTAGAACTAATAATTTGTTCTTTCTTATTTCTTACTACTACGAATCCAGTTGATACGATTGTCTTATCATTAACCGTATCTAGGAACATATAACTCCTTGAAAGAGGCCGCACGGTTCCCCATAGAATATCTCCAGCCTGGACCTTTCTCATTGCACGACCAGGTCGTTCTGAAAATGCAAACTGCTGTGGCTGAGAAAGTATGCCTTGATTTACACAACTGAGGTCAATATAGTCTATATTCGTATATGTATCATGCTTAGATGCATTCTCAGGGTTCATGTTTACATAATCTCCAACCTTCTTCTTCTCATACCCACGAGCCCCAACGGATCGCATGACGGCGGCCGTTTGAGCCTTGATGGAGGCTGCTGCTAGCTTTGCAGTGTTGGCATTGTTATAAATGAGGTCGAGGGATTCTACTATTTCCTGCTGGATTGGGAGAGGTGGAAGGATAAAATTAAACTGAGAAATATCACTCCAGTAACAATGAGGCATTACACCACGTCGCTGATATTCCTTATATAATATATCCTGGTTTGTCATAAGAATATAATACAAGTACTTAATCTTACATGTATTATTAACATTAAGCGTAAAACAATCTGCCGCCCAGAATTTCTGACTATGCCATCCAATGAAACCAGAGGATGATCCAGTCTTACTTACAGTAATTTGATCACCCTCTCTGTTAAATTTATCATAGTTGCCACAATATGAGCGCCCACCACTCATAATCGGATATATACCTGGATTACCCTGGATATCCGTAATCCCTAGGATTTTACCATTATTTGCATCACATATATCAGATAACTTCACCATAGGAAATCCAGCAGGGTTTACTAGTGCCTTAACCTCCTGATAGCGACGCATATCAAATGAATAAGAACCATTGAACTTCTCACGCTCTACTTTTAACATACAGGTCTCAACAAGTTCACCAGATGCAATCTTCTCCACATCCCAGAACTCAACTAGATCAGTCTTGCCAGAACGTTCAAATACAATAACACTCGGCTGGATACCAGTGTTCATGAAGAACTTTCCACGCATCTTGATAATTCGTAGAACCTTGAAGTTATCAAGGAGGTACTTGCGGAAGGTATCATGTTGCTTAGAACAGTTTTCAAGAACTCCATCAGGAACAATAACAGCAGCCTTACCGCCCTCTGCTAGAAGCTGGCATGTAAGTGTCATAAAGAGCGGTTCAGACTTGGTTCCAACCTTGACAATCTCCTTTACTCGCTCACAGCAATCATCCGCAAGTGTTAGCCCCTTCACGCCAAAGGGGATGTTCATAAGGAGGCGCTTGAATGTCTTGCGCTTATCAGATGAATCACTGATGTCATTCTTGAGTGTATTACGCTTACGAATCATTGGAAACAACTTT
>Ga0114962_10003409_pt1 | contig 12861 bp, 10 predicted proteins | sample C_130820_MF_Meta_FD_87017 | JGI IMG/M metagenome (GOLD analysis project Ga0114962, IMG submission 87017) | Freshwater microbial communities from Lake Croche, Canada to study carbon cycling - C_130820_MF_MetaG | ecosystem: Environmental > Aquatic > Freshwater > Lake | place: Lake Croche, Canada... | reverse complement strand
CGTGAAGGTATTGGTTGCGTTACAGCTGATGCTCAAATCAGTGGAAATAACTTGATTGTCTCCATCAATAGCAACCGCGTTGCCAGCAGAATCTGTACATTCCCAAGTTGGGTCGCCACTGGTGTCAGCGTTCCATTGCCCATCGCTTGCAACTGGCATATCGCTTTCCCCTAGGGTTACAGCGGTGCCCTCTGGGAGTGCGAGCAATGTCAATGCTTCGGCGGCCACGCCAGTACTTGTTGTTGTCACGTCCCCTTCGTTTATCTCACCAGCAACTCCTGCAGTGAGCGTGAATGTTCCCGTATCACCGATACTGATCTTGTTGATAGTGATGTCGGCCAAATTGGTTAGTTTCCAAATGTAGGTGCAAGTAATTTCTGCAGCCGCATCTGATGAGGAATCAAGTTCAAGTGAAACATTCGCATCCTGCACTAGGTAGCTAGCTCCACCATCGCAAGCTAGAGAATCGAGTTCCCAAGTGGATGTTGCAGTATTCGTTGGGGCGATACCGGTGATGTCGTAATTACCAAACGGTAATCCACTCTGCTGCGCACTCTTGGCCGCTGGCGCTCCCCAACCAGTGTTAGTTAAGGTATCTGTGTTTTCGCTTCTCGAGAGCGTGTTTGTTGTCAGGAAACTTGCTTCTGCGCTGATAGCTCCACTGCCACCCGTGAGTCTATTTACGATGTTTACTTTTGCGTTCGGCGTGAAAGTGTTAACCACGGTGCATTCAGTGTCAGCGCCATTAAGAGTAAAACTCGCCCCTGTTGCTACCGATCCGCTTGTCGAAACTGCAGCGCCGGCGCTGTTCACGCAGCTGATGGATGGCGCGCCCCAGCTACCACCTGGCGTGGCTGGCAATGATGTTTCAGTGATTGTGTATGCGCCCGGCGCTAATGCGTTCTGACTCGTTACCAAAGTCTCAGTGCTCTGTTCGGTAACAGTTGTATTGCCTGCGAAATAATTGGTCGCGCCCTGGCTCAGATCAAAGCCAAATGTGCCAACTGCTCCATTAGTAACTTTGTAAATGGTTAACCCGGCTTTTGGTTTTGCTTCATTGGTGTAGGTGCATGTGACAGTGTCGCCAATTCCAAGCGTGATATCCGCGGTGCGCGTAACCAAGTTCGAGTTGATAGTTGAAAGTGAATTGCCAGATGTACATGCAAGTCCGGTTAGTTCAAAAGGAGCTGCTGGATTATTTTCATTTACAGTCCAAGTTTCACCTGCGGCGCGGATGAAAGACTGTGAGCCGCCAGCGGCGAGATTAAACGCACCACCTGGGGTGAAGCTTAAATTGCCACCAAAGCCAAATGAAACTCCAGCACCACCTTGTGGCACAACCTTACGAACCACGATGGTTCCACTCTTTTCCGCGGTGTCAACGTAATAGGCGTAGCAGTACATGTGCCTAGCGCCGTTTGTTGCGCCTAACCATTCAATGTTGTCTGCGTTGGCGTTATCTATCGCACAACGCAAAGTGCCGAACGCGATATTTGCATTTCCGTTTAGCGGTGATCCTGGTACGCCACCTTGTACCCAAGTCGATTTATTTGAAAGCCCCGTTATCTGTGCGGGCGACAGGTTCAATGTGACGGCGCCATCAATAATTCGGCCTGTGTCGTTGCCGTATGAATCTAATTCCGGAGTGGTCGCCACAGTTGATGCGGTTTGGAATGCGCTTCGAACTTTCGAAAGTGATCCGTACGCGCCGGAGTCTTTCCCATTTGTGCCCTGACCAAGCGCAAAGGCCCAGTCAGTTAGTGGTTCACATGCAGATTGCCCAGATGCATTTAGTTCTTCAACCTCTGGTCGTACAGCGCCGGTGTTTGGAGCTGTGGCATACAAACTATTAACCCCAACATTTTGTAAAGATTCCATAATGTTGTTCCGAGCTTTGTTGGCCATGATGTCCGAATAACTTGGACATGATCGCGCCACTAGTGTCACTTTGTAGTTCTGTTCAGCAACAGTGTCGCCAGCAAACCAGAGCTGGTAAGTAGGGAAGCCAACTAGTTTCTTAAAGCGCAAGGTCAAGGTTTTAATCGCGGAGTTTGGCCTTACCCAAGCAGAAGCGCCATCGGTGTCATTGCCACTGCCGGTGAGTGTTGCTGTTGCTGAATTCCAAGTCGGCAAGTCAGTTGAAACACCTGCGCACGAAGTTGGTCGAGGCGAAGTTAAATTGCAGTAATTAAATGGTGTTACCGCCCAGTTGACAACGCTTAATGAGTTCCCTGAAGTATCAGCGGCAGTAATCGTTACTGCATCAGCATCGATGTCACCGAGTGCAAACGACCAGCCGTTTAGTGGGGTGGCGGTATTGAAAGTAAAAGTTGTTACTGAGTCCGCGCCGCCGGGCGCAGTCCCCATAGTGAGATAGCCAGCACCGCGAGAGGTCCCGTATTCATTGCCAGGAAGCGTGCCATCATTTAGCCAGGTGGTTGCTCCACTTACTGCGCTCAGACCATTGGCGTTAGTCGCAAAGTTTGCCGAGGGGCTAGTGAACCCACCCACATTTAGATTGAGCGATCCAGTTGGGCGGGTGACGCTCCACTGTCCCCATGTGCCAGTGCCACCAGCAGCACCTGCTGGTGCTGGTAACCCAGTCAGTAAAACGGCGGCAAGTAGCGAGCTCAAGGTGCCAATTACGACGCCGAGCCTGAACTCGCGTGGAATAAAGTGGGATTTCGTTTTAGTAGCCATTTGGCGAGTGTACCCAAAAAAAATGAGGGTAATTCGGCTATTTTTCGCCTTTTTTGAGATTTTTTGTGAATTTTAGAAGAATTTTGAAGTTTTTTGCACAATCTACTTGCCAAGGTTAAATACACGCGTGTAATTTAAGGAAACAGTGGGTCGTTTGACTCGGTAAGTCAGCCAAATTTAGGAGGAAGCTAGTGAGCGAATTGTTATGGCTCCCGTTAGCAGAATCAGAAGAGCTTTCGTGGCAAGAGCGGGCACTTTGTGCGCAAACCGATCCTGAGGCTTTTTTCCCAGAAAAGGGTGGATCAACTCGGGACGCTAAGCGAGTTTGTTCATCCTGCGAGGTCAAGGCTGAATGTCTGGAATACGCTCTACAAAATGACGAACGCTTTGGTATCTGGGGCGGATTATCGGAACGTGAACGTCGCCGCCTAAAGCGCGCCCAGGCCGGGTAATTTAGCTCAATCGCTCGCCGGCCCCTCGTACCTGGGGTCGAGTTCTACTGGGTCTTTGCCAAGTAGCAGCCCTAGTAATTCTGCAAGCACATCTTTAATAATTCGACTCTGTTGGCCAAAGTTAGGGCTGCGAAGTTCTATTGCTCGTTGATACAACACCACAACATCTGGGTTACCGCGCTCGATGCGGCCCATTGGCACAGTCCCAGCACTTAAAACAACATCTCGTTTGCTTGGCACAGCTTCGACATTGAACGTCACCTGCTTAATTCGGCTAGCAAGTTTCTTTTCTAGTGGACTTACTTGTCGTTCAATTTCTGTAATTGCCGTTAATACTTGTGTCTGAAATCTTGCGTCAGGAGACGAACGTATCGGCACATTATGAGGAAAAACTGGCCCGCGTAATCCACGATCATGTCGGTCTCGACGAATGTGTCGATGCGAGTCAATAGCCATATTTACAGCATAGGTGGGCTAGGGTTCCCAATGTGGTAACACGACGTTGTTCAAAACCTTCATGCACTGTGGTAGCAACATGGACGTTGACTTATGTCTACAGCGACTCAACCGCTGTGTTGGGTCCACTTGCTACCTACCGTGAGCCACACTGCTACGACTTGTGCACTGAACACAGTGTCCGACTCACCGCTCCACGTGGTTGGGAAGTTGTCCGCCTTGAAATCGATGCCCAAGCTTTGCTTCCGGCACCTGATGACTTAGAAGCTTTAGCCAATGCTGTTCGCGAAGTAGGTCAATTTGTACCTACCCAGAATGTGGAAGAAGTTGCGCGCCGCGGACATCTGCGAGTTTTGCGCGATATTCCAGAATCTAACTAAGAAAAATTCACTCTTCTAAGCGTGCTAACCCTGAGCGCACGGTGTATCTCTGCGGCTTAAACCCCTAAACTTAGAGGTGTGAGAGATCTTTCAGCCCTAATCAAGGCTTATGACGTTCGTGGCGTAGTTCCAGAGCAGTGGGGACCTGAATTAGCACAGCAAGCAGGTACTGCTTTTGTTGAAGTGCTCGGTATCCGTAGCATCGATGGTGGCGCTGGACGAATTGTGGTCGGACACGATATGCGTCCCACTGGCCCTGATTTAGTTGGCGCTTTCATCGAAGGTGTAACTGCCGCTGGCGTTGATGTAATCAACATCGGCCTTTGCTCTACTGATGGTTTGTATTTTGCCTCTGGTCGCTTAGACATCCCAGGTGCGATGTTCACTGCAAGTCATAATCCAGCCGAATACAACGGGATAAAAATGTGTCGGGCCGGAGCTGCGCCGGTTGGCCAAGACTCTGGTTTGGCTGACATTCGCACCATGCTTGAGACTGAAGAATTTCCTGCTTATAACGGTCCAGTAGGAACAGCTACCGAGCAAGACATGCTGTTCGACTATGCACAACACCTTCGAGCATTGGTACCGCTTGAAGGTATTCGTGAACTCTCAGTTGTAATCGATACTGGCAATGGCATGGGTGGGTTTACAGTCCCTGCAGTTTTGGGCGGTCAAATTCTGGAACCACTTCCGCTGCGAATCGATGAAATGTATTTCGAACTCGACGGCTCATTTCCGAATCATGAAGCCAATCCAATAGATCCAAAGAATCTTCGCGACTTACAAAAGCGAGTAATTGAAGTCGGTGCTGACATCGGTTTAGCCTTCGATGGTGATGCAGATCGTTGCTTCGTGGTGGATGAAAAGGGCGACATTGTTGACCCATCAACTTTAACTTCGCTGATTGCGACTCGCGAGCTAGTTAAGCATCCTGGCAGCACCATAATTCATAACTTGATCACCTCAAAAGCTGTTCCTGAAATTGTTTTAGAGCATGGTGGAGTTCCAGTACGAACTCGAGTCGGCCATTCATTTATCAAGGCAACTATGGCTGAGACGGGCGCAATTTTTGGTGGTGAACATTCTGGCCATTTCTACTTCCGCGATTTTTGGAAAGCTGATTCAGGGATGCTTGCCGCAATGCATGCACTTGCTGCGCTCGGTGAAACTGCAGACGGCACAACGCTCAGCACTTTGTTGACCCCATTCAGTCGTTATGTTTCCAGCGGCGAAATTAACACAACGGTGTCAGATGCAAAAGCAGTGACTGCAAACATTGAAGCAATCTTCGCTGAGCAAGGTGCACAATTTGATCATCTAGATGGGCTAACTGTTACGGGACCGAACTGGTGGTTCAATGTTCGCGCCAGCAATACCGAACCACTGCTTCGCTTAAATGTCGAAGGTGACGATACCTCAGCTATGGAAGCCATCAGGGATGAAGTTTTGGCACTCATGAAAGACGAGATTTAATCGTGCTTATCGACGACACAATTTTGGACGACCAGGATTATCTAGCCTCGGCTGATCCAGGCAACATGCTCGAATGTGTTGCAAGTTCTGGTGCCCAGATGCGTCGTGGCATGAACTTAGCTGATCGTGATGAACTGGCTAAAGCCGCTGAAGGTGGAAAGCCACGTGGGCTGCTGGTGGCCGGCATGGGCGGCTCGGGTGTCTCTGGCGATGTACTTAGCGCAGTTGCTGGCCCAAGTGCGTCGATTCCAATCTCGATTGAACGTACTCATATTTTGCCAGGTTGGGTTTCACCAATCGACATGGTTGTTGCAGTTTCCTGCTCAGGCTCGACTGAAGAAACACTTTCCGTTGCCCAGCAGGCAAGTAAGCGTGGCGCTCGGCTGGTAACTATCGGCGCAGCAGGAAGTCCACTAGCTGCTATCAGTGAGCAAACTCCTGGCGCCATTCATTTGTCTATTGATGCGCAGGGTCGCATGCCACGGGCCTCGCTCTGGACGATTGCTACGCCGCTATTAATGCTCGCAAATTCGCTAGGTCTTGGCGAAGTTACTGATGATGATTTCAACCGCGCAGCAGATTTGATGGATGCACTTTCTGTAGCCTGCGGCCCACGAGCGAGTGTGCTGGAAAACCCAGCCAAACTACTGGGCGTTTCACTGGCTGAGTCTTTTCCAATGGTTTGGGGCACAGAGGCAATCGGTCGGGCAGCTACTGGTCGATTCATGGCTCAGTTAGCTGAGAACGCAAAACTGCCTACCGTTCACGGCGGACTTCCAGAAGCTGGTCACAATCAGATTGTCACTTTTGATGGCGTATTAGCTGGCCGCACATCTGGAGAAGATATCTTTGCTGATCCAGAAATTGATGGCTTCAAGCGCTCAATTAATTTGGTTTTGCTCCGGGATAGCTCGGAACATGCTGCAGTTGTCCGCCGCGTTGAACTTATTCGCCAAATCACTGCACAGCGAGATATTCCAGTCACTGAAATTCATGCACAAGGTGAACACCGTTTGTCGCGCATTGCTTCACTTGTTGTACCGACAGATTGGGCCAGTGTCTATGCAGCAATTGCGATGGGAGTCGATCCAACACCGATTGGACCGATTAATGAATTGAAGGCCGGACTTAGCTAGTCCGATTCAGGCCCTGCGTTGTGCCTGAAATCCTTGTTCGTGACACAATAGGAACACCGCTTACTATCGAAGCCTCGTGTTGTTTTGCGGATGTTTCATCACCCACGAGGAGTGTCCAATGGCTCTTGCCCCCAATGATTACAAAGTTGCTGACCTTTCGTTAGCAGAATTTGGCCGTAATGAAATTCGCCTAGCTGAAAATGAAATGCCAGGCTTGATGGCAATGCGCTCTGAGTTCGGGCAAAGTAAGCCACTAACTGGTGCGCGCATTATGGGCTCATTGCACATGACAATTCAGACTGCTGTGCTGATCGAAACACTTGTTGAACTGGGCGCGGATGTTCGCTGGGTATCTTGCAACATTTTCTCGACTCAAGATCACGCAGCCTCAGCAGTCGTTGTTGGTCCAACCGGAACGGTAGAGGCGCCAGATGGCGTGCCCGTATATGCCTGGAAAGGCGAGACGTTAGAAGAGTATTGGTGGTGCACTGAGCAGGCGCTTTTGTGGCCAGGTGCAATTGGCCCAAATATGATTTTGGATGATGGCGGCGACGCAACACTTCTTGTACATAAAGGTGCCGAGTACGAGGCAGCGAACTTTGTGCCGGATCCCGCCTCAGCAGAGTCGGAAGAATTTGGGGTAATTCTCTCGTTGCTTCAGCGCTCACTTGGTGAAGACAATACTCGTTGGACCAAGGTCGCTGAACAGATTCAAGGTGTTACCGAAGAAACTACAACAGGTGTTCTGCGACTTTACGAGATGTTTGCGCAGGGCCAGCTCAAGTTCCCAGCAATCAATGTGAATGATTCCGTAACCAAGAGCAAGTTCGACAACAAGTACGGCACTCGCCACAGCCTGATTGACGGCATTAACCGTGCGACTGACACATTGATTGGCGGAAAAGTTGCGCTGGTATGTGGTTACGGCGATGTCGGCAAAGGTTCTGCTGAATCCTTACGCGGTCAAGGCGCACGAGTAATTATCACTGAGGTGGATCCCATCTGCGCGCTGCAAGCGGCAATGGATGGCTATCAGGTTCTGACCATCGAGGACGTGTTAGGCACAGCCGACATGTTCATTACTGCCACGGGCAATCGCGACGTAATCACGGTTGAGATGATGAGTCAGATGAAGCACCAAGCAATTGTGGGCAACATTGGGCACTTCGATAACGAGATTGATATGGCTGGATTGGCTCAGTATCCAGGAATCATTCGTCGCACAATCAAACCACAAGTTGACGAGTGGGTTTTCCCAGACGGACACTCGATCATTGTCTTAAGTGAAGGCCGCCTACTGAATCTTGGTAACGCAACTGGCCACCCGTCTTTTGTTATGAGCAACTCATTCACCAATCAGGTTTTGGCGCAGATTGAACTTTTCACCAAGGGTGAAGAGTACGAACTAGGGGTTCATGTTTTGCCGAAGTACTTGGATGAAAAGGTGGCCCGCCTTCACCTTGATGCACTTGGCGTGCGATTGACCGAACTGACAAAGCCGCAGGCAGACTACCTCGGTATCGACATTAACGGTCCGTTTAAATCTGATCAGTACCGTTACTAGGAAGCAACATTTCTTCATCCGATTTTCCGGTAGAGCCACAACCTGAACAGGTAGTGGTTAATCAGGGTTTATTATTTCCGGGTAACTCTGATCTATATCGCATTCTGGTATTTAAAGGAAAAATTCTCAAGTATCCATATTGGGGACTTGGCGACGTAGTCGGAACTTTATTGGCCGGCTTAGTGGTTGGCGCTTTTGCTGGCGTAATCATGATGGTACTCAGGGTGGACCCGATGCATGGCTGGGCCCTAATTCTGACTTTGACTTTGCCATGGCTTGCATATGTTATTTACCCAATAATGACCACCAAGTACAAAGGCAATGGACTTCGCATCGATTTGGGTCTTTCGCTTACGCCTGCACAGTTAAGAATTGGTATCGTTGGCGGCCTGGGTTCGTTACTTGCTGCAGGGCTGGCCGCGTTGCTGTCAACAAAATTGTTTGGGCCGATTACCTCGACTGCAGGTGTTGCAGGGCAACATGAACATGGGATAGTTGCGATTACCTTCGCAGTGCTTGTAATGACTGCTGGTCCGCTTGTCGAAGAAATCGTTTTCCGTGGGCTATTGCTTGGCTCACTTTTGAAACGAGAAATGGCCCCGTACTTGGCGTTAGTTATTTCGGCAGGGATATTTTCAATAGCCCATTTTGAACCCACACGGCTGCTTATCTTGTTCGCGGGGGGACTTGTTATGGGCGAGGTGCGCAGGCGTACCGGAAGCACTGGCGCAAGTGCGGTTAGCCACATGATCAATAACGCGCCAGGTGCTATTGCCTTGCTAGTTGGCGCATTCAACTAACCGCAGTTGAATAACTGGGGGTAGGCTGTTCTAAGTGAGTGCACCTCGAGTTGGCGTAATCGGCGGCGGACAGCTGGCCCGCATGATGCAACCTGTTGCAATCAATTTGGGTATCCAACTTCGGGTACTTTGCACAAAGTCCGATGATTCGGCAGCGCAGGTGATTCCAGATTCAGTAATTGGCAGTCATAGCGATATCGATGCTGTTTTAGAATTCGCAAAAGATTGCGATGTAATTACTTTTGACCACGAACATGTTCCGAGTGAAGTTTTAGCCGCCCTCATTGCAGCAGGGCACAATGTGCAACCAAACCCTTCAGCGTTGCAATTCGCTCAAGACAAGTTGATGATGCGCGCAGCATTAACTGAAGCTGGAATTGCGTGTCCGAAGTGGACGCAAATTTCTAACGCAGAACAGCTAGAGGATTTTGCCTTAATCGTGGGTTGGCCACTGGTTTTGAAATCGGCAAAAGGCGGATACGACGGCAAGGGTGTTTGGTTAGTCGAGACACAAGCACAGGCTCTAGAAGTAATAGCCGATATTCATGCACATGGGCAGGAAGTACTTGGCGAAGAATGCGTCCCATTTGTTCGAGAGTTAGCCGCGCAAGTTGCCCGAAGTCCGCATGGACAATGTGTTGCCTATCCAGTGGTGCAATCCACACAGACCGAAGGCATATGCCATGAAGTTATAGCGCCTTGTCCAGAGTTGAGTGAAGACCGCGCTGTTGCTGCGCAAGAAATGGCATTAAAAATTGCTGCTCTGCTAGATGTGACAGGGATGTTAGCAGTTGAACTTTTCGATACTGGAGCAGAATTACTCGTGAACGAACTCGCAATGCGCCCCCACAATTCGGGGCATTGGTCAATGGATGGAGCGATTACTAGTCAGTTCGAAAATCATCTGCGGGCAGTTTTGGATATGCCGCTTGGTTCGCCTGCACAGGTTACGCCGTTTGCGGTAATGGTTAATCTGCTCGGTCAAGATCTTGATGGTCAACATTTAGCTTTTCGCCATGTGATGGCTCGTGACCCAGGCGTCAAGGTGCATTTATACGGTAAAGCCGTCAAAAAAGGTCGCAAAATTGGACATGTCAACGTGGTTGGTGACAATCTAGGTGACTTAACACAACGTGCTTGGCATGCGGGCGACTATCTAACTGGAGTTATCGATGAGTAATGAGCCATTAGTAGGAATCATTATGGGTAGCGATTCTGATTGGGAAGTTATGCAAGCGGCGCTAGAAGTGCTTGAAGAATTTGGAATTAGCGCAAAAGCTGAAGTTGTTTCTGCGCACCGCATGCCGCAAGACATGGTGACTTACGCACAAGGAGCAACAGCTCAAGGGCTGCGGGTGATTATTGCTGGAGCAGGAGGAGCTGCGCACTTGCCTGGCATGGTTGCCTCATTGACGACGCTTCCGGTTATTGGCGTACCAGTTCCGCTCAAACACCTTGAAGGCTTAGATTCCTTGCTCTCAATCGCGCAAATGCCAGCAGGCGTTCCAGTTGCCACTGTTGGAATCGGTAACGCTCGTAATGCTGGGCTACTTGCAGCTCGCATAATTTCTAGCGGAACAGATGAAATCGCTAAAGCGACTGCAGAAAAGTTAATTGAATTTCAGGCAGATCTTCGTCAGATAGCTATCGACAAAGGCGATGAACTTACCGCCCGAATTACGAACCAGGTTTCCCAAGATAATTAATTGCCCAGCCCGCGTTTATCCACTTATCGCGATCGAGCATGTTGCGACCATCGATTATGGTTCGACCAGCAACAACACTATTTAGCGCCGCAGGATCTAACTCGCGGTAATCTTGCCACTCGGTCAAATGAATCAGTAGAGTCGCGCCGCTAGCTGCCTCAGTTAACGAATCGACACAATTTAGGTGCGGATGCACTTTGCGAACCACATTTAGTGCAATCGGGTCATGAACCACTACGTCCGCGCCAGCATCCACTAACGCTTGGGCGATAGATAATGCAGGAGAGTCTCTGATGTCATCACTGTCTGGCTTGAAAGCTGCGCCTAAAACAGTGATACGTACACCAGTTAAGTCACCACCGGTAAATGATTTTGCCCGTTCAACAACTAGCTCACGGCGCATCTGATTCACTCGGCCAACATTGGCAAGAAACTCAAATTGCTCACCGAGCCCTAGTTCACTGGCCCTGGCATACAACGCCTTAATGTCTTTGGGCAGACACCCGCCACCAAAACCAACACCAGCGTTTAGAAAACGACGTCCAATGCGGGTGTCATGACCGATTGCATCAGCGAGCTGGGTAATGTCTGCTCCGGCTGCATCACATAAATCAGCAAATGCGTTGATGAACGAAATTTTGGTGGCCAGAAATGAGTTGGCGGCTACTTTAACAAGTTCGGCTGTTGCGTAGTCGGTAGTAATGAATGGAGTGCCTTCCTGAATTGAGGCGGCATAAACTTCACGCAGCACTTTTTCATCTTCAGGGTTAGAAAGCCCGATAACAATTCGATCTGGATGCAATGTGTCTTGCACTGCAAATCCTTCACGCAGGAACTCTGGGTTCCAAGCTAGGTGTATGTCAGAACCAGCTGGAGAATTTTCCTGTAAATATTCAGCTAGACGAGCAGCAGTGCCAACGGGAACTGTGGACTTGCCGGCAATCAATGCAGGCTTAGTTAAATGTGGGGCAAGTGATGCAATAGCACCGTTAACTTGTGACATGTCCGCTGCATCCGAATCTTTTGACTTCGGGGTACCAACACACAAGAAATGGACATCCGCCTGCGCTGCCACCGCTTCCCAGTCCGTGGTAAACATCAAGTTCCCTGCCGCTAATGCAGCAACAAGTAATTCCTGAAGTTCAGGTTCGTGAAATGGAACGACACCCGAATTAAGTGAGGCGATTTTTTCAGGATCAACATCAAGAGCGATCACTTGGTGTCCTAGGCTTGCCATGCAAGCCGCATGGGTAACGCCAAGGTATCCGGTTCCAATAACTGAAAGTCTGGTCATAGGTTTATTCTAGTTTGCGCAGTAATCTAAAGGTGTGCCTACCTTGCCTGACGTAGCGGTAATAATGCCCGTTTTAAATGAAGAAAATTATTTGGCTTCTGCGATAAATGCAATTTTGGCTCAAAATTATGCAGGCAATATCCGCATTGTTCTGGCACTAGGACCGTCTACCGACAAAACAAATGAAGTCGCAGCGGATTTGCAAAGTCAGGACCCGAGAATAAGCACCGTTGAAAATCCATCGGGTCGAACTCCAGATGGACTTAATGCGGCCCTTGCTGCCACAACCGAGTCAGTAATTGTTCGGGTTGACGCACACAGTGAACTCTCTGCTGACTACTTGACTATTGCAGCGCAGACTTTGGCTCGAACTGGCGCAGACAATGTCGGCGGGGTAATGGCCGCTAAAGGCACGAGCGCCTTTGAAAGCGCAGTGGCCACCGCTATGACCAGCAAACTTGGGGTAGGTGGGGCGTCATTTCATGTTGGCGGATCTGAAGGGCCGGCTGAGACGGTGTACCTAGGCGTTTTTAGGCGAAGCGCATTGGAACGTGTCGGTGGATACGATCCTAACTTCACGCGGGCGCAGGACTGGGAATTGAATTTTCGCATTCGCTCAACTGGTGGAACAGTCTGGTTTAATCCGGCGCTTCATGTCACCTATCGGCCAAGATCTAGCGCGCGCGCCTTGGCCAAACAGTATTTTCAGTACGGGCAGTGGCGCCGCAAAGTGATGCGCGAACACCCAGAAACCACTCGGACAATTTCAGCATTGCGATATTTTGCTCCGCCGTTAGCGGTATTGGGAATTGTTTTTGGCACTCTTATGGGTTTGGTTGGCGCTTACCTGTCTACGTGGCCACTAGTTTTTTGGGGCTTCTTGGCGCCAGTCGGTTACCT
>Ga0114962_10003408_pt1 | contig 12863 bp, 27 predicted proteins | sample C_130820_MF_Meta_FD_87017 | JGI IMG/M metagenome (GOLD analysis project Ga0114962, IMG submission 87017) | Freshwater microbial communities from Lake Croche, Canada to study carbon cycling - C_130820_MF_MetaG | ecosystem: Environmental > Aquatic > Freshwater > Lake | place: Lake Croche, Canada... | reverse complement strand
TTTTTGATTAAACAATTTAAAAATAAGGGAGAGGCATTGAGTATCGTGGCTCACTCACCAAAGTCTTGTAGTCAGTCGATGCTAACCTCACAATCATACATGGTATTTTACAGGCTGGGTATAATCCCAACATTTGCCAGACAGGAATGTTTTAATGTCATTTCCTCTTGGTGGACAACCTTTCCCTTATTTGTTGATACAAAGATACTACTATTATTCTTACCACCAAATTTTTATTCAGATATTTCTATTTGTGATATGTTATATATTTCATCTTGTAGTGAATGTATTTTACGGTATTTGAACTCTGATAGTTTTGCTTTGGCTAAAGTGAGATCAGATGTTACGATATAGTTAGGTTCTTCTTTAAAGAAGCCGATTGGTTTCCATCGTTTGTGCATTTGGATTTTATCCCCAGCGTTATAGATAATAACGTAAGCTGGTTCGTAGATCTCTTTGAACTGGTATATTTTATAGTTCAGGTTCTTTAGGATTGGGAGCTGGTTTATTTCCTGTTGTGTATTGAATAGGGCTGCTTCCTGAATGTCGGTGGTGTAGTCGAACTGGATCTTTATTTGTTTAGCTCTTGTGTTTATCTTAATGTAAGATACGATATCACGTTCTGATATTTCAGGGAAATAATAGTTCTGGATATCAAGCCCAGGGGTTATATCGTTATCGAGTATGCTTTTTATTGTTGAGATCATATAATTAAAAAAAGGCTCTGTAGAAACAGAGCCACGTTATAAACAAACAAACAGTATTATTTTTATTCCGCATCGGAGTCATCTTCATCTTCATCTTCTTCGTCTTCATCTTCACGCCAGAAGTCATCTTCGTCATCATTGAGCTTTTCGTCCTCGATAAATATTACAAGAAATCCTATATATTCACCAGCTGAATTTTTCACAGCTCTGAGTTCGTATGAGCCGTCACCCCATCCAGATGAGCTTACTACACCCAGGGGTAGTACACCATAGCTTTCCTTGGATAGAGTGAGATTACAGCAAGCTGAGTAGAATTTGTCACCAGGTTCTGTTTCGGTATAATCCCATAGTTTAACATCAGGGGTTATTGATTCGTCATTACGATATCCATCGAAATCAAAGAAGCCAAACTGACCGCTATCAACACCTGCCAGTTGGGGCAAAGGTGGTGCGTTCCAAAGTTCATTCTCCAGATGTGGATATTCGAATAATGATTCCAGGTTATAAGCCAGTAGGGAGGCGTTCCTTTTATGTATTGGGTCACGCTCTACGTATACACCCCATATTCCGTTTTTAACGTTTTCAAGTACAGCTGCGCACCAGGTGCCTAATGTATAACATGGGTCTGATAGTACTGCTTTGCCTGATTTGATTTCAAATGTTAGTGCCATAATCGATACAAAAATATGAATTTAAATTGAGAATTCCAAACGTTTGGGTTATCTTTTTTTGGATTTTACTTTGGGTGTAGCACCTTGACGTTTCTTAGGTACTGATACCATCTTAAATGAGTTTGAACTAATTTTCACTTTACGCACTGCCATAGTTTTAAATGATTGTTTTTTGTTAAGAAATGAATGTTGGTAAAGATAGGAATTCTATAGGGGCTGACCAAACAGGTTGGTATATATTTTATTCTGTAATATCAAAGATGAGTTCGGTGTAACCTTCGGGTATCACGGCATCAACAGATAATGTATGTCTTGCCCATGTACCGATAATAGGATTATTGCCTCTGTAGTCACCACCACCCCGTCCGTTGCCGTCACATGTCAGGAGAGGCAATGGGTGTATACGCCAGCCGTCTTTATCTGGTACTTTGGTTTTATCCACATATTGGTTGGTTGTGTGGTTCAGGATGTAGCGATACCGTTTAGCCAAACGTACTTGTTTCGGTTTGATTTTGTTATGGTCACCGCAGAAGTCATACAGGTTTTCCTCATGTGTGCGTATGACACCATCATGATCCATCCAGTTGTATATGGTTTCCTTTTCAGGGTCTGCATAGTCACCAGCCCAAACAATTGGTTGTTTATGCCAGTTACCACCAGGGAGTAGAAGTGATTCTACGATTTGAACCATAGGGTTATTCATCCAGGAGTGTTCCATGAGTTTTAACCCGCAGCCCATGTCATGGCTGTAGATCCATGCAGCTGGTCTATCGTTGCCTCGCTCATTTTTTGAGAGCATCATTGGTTTGTAATACTGACCCATTGTAGAATTGTTTGTTTAAGTAAAGGTAATACAATTAATTGAAAGCGCCAAATTTATTTTGTAGGATCCTGAACTTTTTTTAAGAGCTGGTGTGTTAGCTTGAACCAACACACCAGATTAAAATTAGCTATGCATGTCAACGAATACGAAATAGATTTTTTCATCTTCGTTCTGGGTGTAACCACTATCGGTTAAGCCAAACGTATCATACTGCCACTCATATAGAGTATCTTTGAATATGTCGAATGGAGCTGCTTTATCGCCTCGATGAGTTGTTACCTCATACATATGTTTGGCGTATTCTTGTAGCTTGTACCAGTCCATTGTATTTAGAGAGTCTGGTGTAATGGTTTTCAGGATGTCAGCGTATTGGTGAGGCTGGTCAATTTCCGTCTGAAAGAGCTTTTGGATTTTCTCGATGGTGTTGCTATCATCTTCTGGTGGATAGCGACCACTATCATCGTGGATGTAGAGTTCGTTATCTTGTGAGATAGCACCACAGATTGTGCGCCAGTTATTCTCATTACCCCAATCACCAATTAAGGTTTCGACAGAGGCACAGGCATCTCCAGCATCAGAAGCTGGGATACGAATGATGTGTAAGTTATGCATTAGAATTCTGTTTGTTTAAGTAAAGGTATGAATTTAGTTTTATAATTCCAAATAAATGTTGGGGTATTTTTCAACCCCAACACATATTTTTATTCTTCAAACCAAACGATATTGCTTTCACATGAGGAATATTCCTCTGGGTAAAAGTCGTAGTCAATTTCACCATCTTCATCATGGTATGGTTCACCAGTAGCGGTAAGGACATAACATTCCTTTTCGCTATTATAATGACAGGCTTCACCATCTTCATCTCGGTAAAGTATTTCACCTTCTTCTTCTTCCATAAATGGTTCTTCACCTTCTTCAAATTCACCAGTATAAAGCATACCAGCGAAGCCAACACCACTTTCGGAGTAAGTTAGTTTGAATTTAAGTGTAGGGAAGTCCTGTTGTACTTTCTGTAACCAAAAAGTAGGTGGCGACCATGCGCTATCAAAAGAAAACTGTAATACGGTATCTTCGTTTGTATCAATACCAGTATCTCTTGTATGGCAATCCCATTTAGTACCCCAATTAGAATTATTCCAGCTATACCATTCGTCTGTACCGTATTCACTTTTAAGTTTGGCACAGGCTTCGGGGCTATTGTTGGCGCATGGAATACCTTCGGGAACAACAACATCTGTTTTACCTTCGGCAAGTTGCTTTTGAGCATTTAAAATTTCCCATTCGTTGGTAAACAGTTTACCCAAAGCAGAAGATGAGGGGCTAATTGTCCTCAATAGTGGTTCGGGTGTTGGGAAGTACCTTGACATAACCCATACAGGTTCGTTGGTTTCAGTATCAGGCTTGATACCTATTTCTTTAAATCGCTTCATTTCAGAAGCATCACCCATTACTTTGAGTGAATTTTGACACCAGTTCGGCATATAAAATTTATTTGTTTCGGCAAAGGTAATACAATAATTGATACCACCAAACTTTTTTAAAGAAAAAAAATATTTTATAAAATGCTTGTTTTTTCCAAAAAGTATTCCTAATTTTGCGGTATGAAAAAAATAATGATGATTATGTCATTCGCTATCATGATAGCTATGACTGCTACAGCACAAACGGTAACACCTACTGTAGCAAAGAAAAAGGCTGACACTACTAAGGTAGCTACAGCTCCTGTAAAAAAGGCTACTGTTAAGCCAGTCGTAAAGACAGCAAAGACAGTTAAGGCTGACACAACTAAGAAGCGCAAGTAATTAGTTGCCAGGTTTACATTTTTAGAAGCTCCATTATATGGGGCTTTTTTTTATTTGTAAATGATCAAAAAAAAGTTTGTTTTTTAAATTAATTGATTATCTTTGTGCCACAAAACAAATGGTATTATGATATTCACTACACGAAGTAAAGCGGTAAAAGAAACAAAGTTAGCCTATCTGGGTATGGTTGGGTCGTCTGCAAAGATTGAAAAAAACAAAAAGAAAAATGTAGATACGTATATCCTTTATCTTGCACCTGCAAGTAAAAGCGGATATAACGTTTGTCCTATGGCAACTAAGGATTGTATTAATGCCTGTTTGGACGAAAGCGGTCATAACCGTATTGACGTAAAAGAACGTAGGATAGATAAGTCACGTATTAAGAAAACACAAATGTTTTTTGAAGACAGGGCTTTCTTTATGGCATGGTTGGTTGCAGAGATTACAGCACATAAAGCCAAAGCTGAAAAAAACGGTCATGGGTTTTCAGTTAGGATAAACGGAACAAGTGATTTGAGTTTGGAGATATTTAAGCATGGTGATAAAACAATACTTGAATTATTTCCCGACACACAGTTTTACGATTACACAAAGGTGTTGAATAGGGTAAAGATTACCAACAAGTATAAAAATTACGATTTAACCTTTTCGTATTCAGGTTATAATTGGGTTGAATGCGAAAGTGCATTGGCACAGGGTGTTCGTTTGGCTGTAGTGTTTGAGAAACGTTTACCCAAAACCTACATGGGAATTAAAGTAGTTAATGCAGATGAAACCGATTTGCGTTACATGGACGACAAAAATGTAATATGTGGTTTGATACATAAGAAGACACGTAAAAAAATCATATATGGTGAACAAAAGTTTATCATTGCAGATACCGATACCAACTGCGTATACGAATAAAAAATATATAGCCCCACCAGAAAATAAATTTGGTGGGGTTATTTTTTCAACTTATCTTTGCATTCTAATTTAAATGTTATGGAAAACACAGCAACAACCTATTACCGTTTAGTGAATACTCTTACCAACAAGGTAATGAAGTTAACCCACAATGAAACGGATATGAAGACAGTTATTGAGGACGTATTAATGTATGCCTCGATAGACAAACCAGAAGATATTCATCAACTGGAAGACTTTCCAAAGTTACTGGATGAATGCCATATCAGGGTTGAGAGTTCACCTGAACCATTTGTTTATGAGGAACAAGTTCTGGCAACATACTATGTACCAACACCAGAAAAACCTGAACCATATAAACCAAAGGGTAGAGTGTATTCTTCAAATATGCTAAACTATCTGTAAATGAAGGTAGCCAAACTGGTAACAGTTAATATGACCGTAAGGGTTATAGTTGAAGACACAGCCAGCGATGAGTATGTAATTCAGAGATCCGTAATGAGCTTTAAACACCTGGTAGCTGAACGTCTGGAAGCCCATGTAAGTAGTGTCGAGCCAGATGTGGAAAATCCTTGTGGCACATATATAACAGATATAAATTAAAAATATGTATTAAATTGTTTGGTGGATTGAATTAAAGTCGTACCTTTGTTAAAACATTACAGCAATGATGAACAATATAATTTTAAGTAAGGAACAGAAAGAGGCTCTGGTTAAGGTAATTATGTACTCGATGCCAGAGGAACGTGAAAGCCTTGAAGAATACATCACCGATGAAATGGAAGTTTCTGTTGATCTTGATAACATGAGCGATGATGAACTTTATGCTTTGGCTAAAGAGAACAACATTGACCACATATGGCTTGAATTTTATCACTTATCAAATATAAACTAATATGAACGCAGATAATTTCAGGTTATTTATAGACCATGCGGGTACTATTGACAGGTTAAGGTTGTCAATGATGAAAGAGGTTGAAGCCATGCTTGAGCCAATCGGTGAGCTGGATTGTGAGGGTTCTGGTGTTGCTATTACAACTGTTGATAATGGCAATCTGGATGTGAAGACAATCTACTACAACTATGCTGGTAAGCAGGTTGAGGTAAAGGATAATCTGGGTGAATGCCATGATTACTCCGAGCTGGACACAGATGATATGAATGCCATATATGAGCATGTGTATTACAGGATGTTCGAGAAAACAGAAGCATAAAAATAAATTTGGTGATGTAAAAATCATTTCTTACCTTTGTAAAAACAAGCAGTAATGAACATAACATTTGTAGATGTGAAATCAGACCCACATTGGGTTGTGCCACAGGATGGCAAATATTTGGTAAAGGTTACCCGAACCACAGACAAAACTGTAAATGGTAGTTATACATCAACCAACTGGTTTGATTGTAGGGTGAAACGACACCATGATAAAAATCGTAATATTTGGACAAATTCATTTGACTGTACAGGAACTGTAACACATGTGAGTGTTAGACCAGTATAATAATATTTGACTTATAAGGTATATGGTGTAGTGGATTAAGTTTCCGAGCATGTTATAAGTTATTAAAGAGGCTGTTGTTTTGTTTATATAAAGCTCCGATCTTAATTGGTCGGGGCTTTTTTTTTAAAATAAATTTGGTTGTTTAAATAGTTTAACTATCTTTGTACCACAAAACAAAACAAATGGATTTATACGAAGCAAGAAAATTGGCAATTGAACTCATGGATAAACATGAGTTATTATTATCTGGATGGTATTTATCATTCGACAATGCTAAACGTAGGTTTGGCTGTTGCAATTATGGGCTGAAACAGATTTCATTATCCAAACATCTGGTTAGCTTGAATGCTGAGGCTGATGTGAAAAATACCATACTCCATGAGATTGCTCATGCTCTGGTTGGGTTTAAACACCACCATGATTGGGTATGGAAAACCAAAGCAATGGAAATAGGTTGTACTGGTGACCGTTGTTATAGTTCAAAAAATGTGGCAACACCAGAAGCAAAATACCTTTTGGTTTGTCCAAACGGACATACGGTAAAGAGGTATAAGAAACCAAAAGGTGCTAAAAGATTTTCATGCCTCAAGTGTTGTCCTGAATTTAATGAGAAATATCTTCTTACATGGCATATCAATCCTAAACATTAAAGAAACAAATATTTGTTCACTTAAATAATTTAATAGTATCTTTGCACAAAACAATACAACATGGCAACAGTAACTAAGTACGATGTATTAAGTCCTGATAAGTTCTCAATATCGTTTGATGAAGTTTGGGATACTCCCGAAGAAGCTAAAGAGGCTCTAAAGAAATGGATTGGAAGGTACAAACAACAGGGCTATTATAGCACAAGCAATCGTGAAAGAATCCCTTTGGATGAACTGGAAACACGGTGTGAAATCATACCGATTGAGGTCGATGAATGCCCAGGGTGTGTTGAAGGGTGTGAACATTGCATACAAAAATAAATTTGGTGGTTTAAATAGTTTAACTATCTTTGCAGTATGGAAGCAACAGCAATCAAACCGAAACTTACCTTAGTTGAATTTGGTAAGATTAATCCAACAGTAGTATATGACCATGTTGGTGTGCCACCTGAAAACTGGAAATTCTTTTGTGATGGATGGGCAGGGTTGGGTTATTACAAGCTAACCATAAATGGTAGGCGTAATCCAAAGGGTTATTTCAAAGACTGGAAAACAGTCCATAAAGAATACATTAACAATCGTTGTATCATATTAAACAAATAAAACATGGCAGCAAAAATCTATTTAGCTCCGAGTTCCATTAAGAAGCCAGAGCTTAATTTCAATGACATCAAGGCGTATCATGATGACTGCAAGCGTTATGAGGTAGAGCTGAAAGATGTTTTAACCAAACGTAAGTCGGGTAAGAATGTTGGAGCTATAATAAAGTTTCCTGTGGCTGATGGGTATGCTCGATACATGGTAGCCTCTATGCGTCCGTTGGAGCTTATCCATATCCCTCTGGATGATGCATGGCAGTTTCAGTATGCCCAGAACCTTACAGCTCAGGATGTCGAGGCAAAGATAGCTCAGGAAGAAGCTATGGCAAAGTTATTTTCGTCCAAGCCAAAAAAATAATTTGGTTAATTAAATTGTTTAACTTACCTTTGTCGAAACAAACAACAAATGAGCTATTCTATTCTTTACAACAAGCAATTCATTAAGGTTGATGACAATCATATTATCGTTATAACCGAGCAGGGAGATAACAATGTGTGGGAGTGTGATAACAAACGTAGGGCAAGGGATTGGGGCAATTGTTATGCACATAGTGATGGAGCTATCATTGTAGCCAATGACAAACTATTGGCAGACATAGATGCGTTCAGACAAACCACAATGGAGCGTTGTGAGGAACACGTTAAGCAATACAATGAAAGTTGGGCTTATGACGACAAGCGTTGGGGTTATCATACAGGTTTAGCTCTATACGGTAAGTCCACACGTAACACTACTTTTGGAGCTTACAAGGGCTTTTACCAAACTGGTATCAAACAGGCAATGACCATTGAGGAATTGGTTAAGTTGGGTGTAAGTGTTAAGCTCTATCCTTACCGTTGGGTTGATAAGGACATACTGGATAAGGGGTTGGAGATAAAGCCAGATGTTTGGTTTAGTTCAACTGAACAAATGGTTGAGAAGATAAAGGAATATTCTGAATACTATAAGGGTGAAGTTACACTTTACCTGAACGTATATAGCATGGATAGGGTATTGTTTAACCGTAAGAATGACCGTATCATGGCTAAGTCTATGAAACGTAAGGATAAACAGGAACTTACGGTAAATGAATACTTTGTACTGGCGTATGGTGAAAGTTGTTCATTTATTAAGCGTACCAAGTTTGGGTTTAGCTTTTCCTATACACTTACTGGAGGCAAAGCCTTTATGACCGAGAAACAAGCCAATGCGTTTTTTAAACGTATGCCCGAATATAAAGATAGGTTTACCGTAAAAAAAGTTGAGGGTGAACGCACTTTTCTCAAATAATTTAATTACCTTTGCACAAAACAACACGACAATGAGTAAGACATTCACAGTAGTAATGAAGCGCACCTACGAAACCACTTTTGAGATTGAGGCTGAAACAGAGGCTGAGGCAATTGAGATGGTTGAGGGTAATGGAGATAGGTACATGGAAGAACTTAACCAATGTAATTGTACCGACCAAGATTATTTTATCGAAAAATAAATTTGGTGGTATCAGAAAGTTAAGTTACCTTTGCATCACTAAAATAATTTTTTTATGAAAAAAACTAATAATTCTTTTGTTATCGGGTTCAGATGTTTTGACCATTCCTATGAGTATGTTGGTAACGATCTATCACATACATGGTTTTATTTTGGTAAATTGATCAGGCGACCTAACTGGGTGACGTTCCTACACTATCTACATGCATTAACAAGATATAAATTCTGTTAAATAAATTTGGTGGTATAAGAAAGTTAATTTACCTTTGCACAAAACAAACAACATAATGTCGCAAGCAATAATATTACCCAAAAATGTGTTAGACCCTAACATGATAGCAATGGCAGAAGATTATGCGAGAGAGGTAGCGTTGGTAGCTATCATCTTATCGGATAACAGCATGAAGGAGTTGTACGATAAAAGTCATGTGGGTTATATTGCCTGTTTGGATGAACTGCACTCATGGGCTGTTGAATACGTTACCAAATTTGCTCATGTTGAGGAATGGGAGGAATTTCTTTCAACCGATAGGACGTATGGTGAATGTATGTGTTGGGATGACCATGTGGTTGCGTTTGGACAAACCAAACTGGAAAAATATCCTCAATAATAAATTTGGTGGATTAAATTGTTTAACTTACCTTTGTAAAAACAATTAGCTATGCAACAAAATGTAAAACAAAATCTTACAGAGTTCTCTGGTTGTGGTACATCGTATCAGGGTGTGGTAAACGCCAACTATGCCGTTTTGGTTAAGGTATTCGGTGAGCCACATGAGTTAAACGGTGATAAGACCTTAGCCGAGTGGTCATTCAAAGAAACAGAAACAGGTAATGTGTTCACCATCTACGACTGGAAAAACTTTGGTTTATCCAAAGAGTTTATTAGGATGTGGCATATCGGTGGTGCTGATAATAAAGCTGTGAATTTATTCTATAAGTATTTTGATAGTGAATAAGAAATGGGGTTAAATTCCCCATTTTTTTTGAAATAAGTTTGGTGGTTTGTATTTATTGTATTACCTTTGCAAAAACAAACAGCAATGAAACGTATATTGAATTTCATACTCCCGATTTATGCGGGAACTGAATATGAATCCGTTAAGTTAAACGGAAAGGATATGTGTCTGGCACACGATATTTATATCTGGTGTGGGCTAAGAATTGTCGGTAAATCCATGTTGTATCAATAAAGGATGCTAAGGAAAAAATAAAAAATCTGTAATATGAACAAGACTGTAATAAAGAAGAATAATCGTAAGATTATATATTATTTCTTTTAATATCTCTATTAATATAAGAGCAAAGCGGTTTCAAGTTGGTGTAATGGTTTAGAGCTATTACACCTTCTTCTGTTTTATCCGAACTCAAAGGTTTAATGTGATCTATATCCCAACCGTAATTTGGTTCGCCATTATATAACCCATAATTATCCCAAGACATCCATGCCTCGAACTGAGCCTCCAGATGTTGTTTAAATTGTTCAAAGGTACAGCCGAGTATTTTATATGTTTTGCTGCGTTTACAATAACCCTGTTTAGTTATAGCCTGACTAATTACACTTCGTATATTACATGTTAATTTGAATAAGGGATCAATAGCTTTTCTTTTTTTGGCGTATAGTCTTCTCTGTTCGTTTATCCTATCTTTATTATCTAAAAGATATTGCTTTCTTTTATCCTTATTAGCCTCACGATATTGTTTTTTCTTATCTTTATTTTTAGAATAACTTTTTTTTGCAATATCTTTAATTTTATCTTTATTATTTTCACGATATGTTTTATCAACAGATCTCCTTTGCTCGTTTATCGTATCTTTATTAGCCTCATAATATGCTTTTTTCTTTTGGTTTATTTCATCCTTATTAGCCTCATAATACTCTTTAGCCTTTTCCTTTAACTGTTCTTTATTTTTTAAAGCCCATTGTTTTTTATATTCCTTATTATTTCCCATGATTATTGTTTTTTCAAAAAAAATTATTATCTTTGCACTAATAATAAATATCACCAACTTGCAAAAAGTTCGGATGAAAGCAACGTAGTTTGAGATAATTGTAAAAATATGGATAAAAAATTTAAAAAGAACATGAAAAAAATATCAGATGAATCAAACGTGGTGTGTGACCCAGAATCTACCGTTAAGATAATCTGTATAAAGGAACATTCCGTTAAAGCCCCAGACGAAACTGGCAAAATAAGCCTGAAAACCTACAAGGAAGGGGATATTTGCCCCAGAAATGAGGTGTTCCTGAAACCAACAATGTGGCAAATGTATGAAAAAGAATAATGAACTTTCTGGTTTATCTGAACGCCATGTGGCGCAGATTGTGAGGCGCAATATGATCCAAAAGGTTAAGCCCTCTGGCAAAACGTATAAAAGAAAGAAATATACCAAAAAAGATTTGGTGGAGTAATTTATTTTTGTATCTTTGTAAAAAAACATATTATGTTGTTACTTGAAATCACAGAGGCTATAACACAGTTAAGCCAAAAGGAATTGGAGAAGGTTAAGTATGCTGTTCGTAAGGAGCAGAAGAAACGTAAAGCTCAAGCTGCTGAAACAGAGAAAATGTTTAATGAGGCTACAAACACGTTTCCTGAAACTTTAACAATTCTCGGTTAAAAATATTTGGCGTAATCAAATTGTTTAATTACCTTTGTCAAAACAATTTAACAATGGCAACAAAAACATTTAAAATCGGTGAATACGCCAAAGGTGGTGTAATCACAGTTGAGGCAAACGGTAAGACCGTTAAGGTAATCGGTAAGGAGTGGGATTATTCAAAAGGTTCTAAGAAAAGCTCTGACCAAAGCAATGCAAAAGAATTCGTAAGGGAAGAAGTCAACCTTGACCTGAAAGAGGCTGCAAGGACAATAGACAATTTCCTACATGATCTGACGACAAGCTACTATGCTGGACAGATCATGGACTGGATAAAGACAAAAGTAAAATTTCAGGAAACTTATCTTTGGTAAAAATAAATTTGGTGGATAGAAATATCCACCTTATTTTTGTGTCCTAAAACAAACAGCAATGGCAAAAATTAATGAATTTTACGATGCTTACCCTAATGCACTCGAAGGGTATAACCGAATAGTCAATGAACTTGTGTTCGTTTCAGCACACAATAGTTTATTGGAAACCGATATTGAATTTGAGGAAATTCCAAACCATACATTTACCCTACGTTGCTACAATGGTGTTGCCGTTGGTTCGTCCGAAGATAAAACGATTAATATCGTTATTGAATATCCGAGAAAATGTGATTTGACACATCAACAAAGAACACAATGTAAGGAATACCGAAATAAAACTTATGTAGATTTTGGAGATATTATGGTTAAATTAGGAAAAATATTATTGGTTCACCACAAAAAATAATTTGGTGGATTAAATTGTTTAACTTACCTTTGCTAAAACAAAATACAAAGCATGAAAAAACTAATCGCATTATTCGACTTTTCTATCCTGACAGGTACAAACAGGAACGTAATTAAAGACAGTTTGGGTAAACCAATTCAGCCTGTATCAATAGCTGAAAAGCCAACACTCCGTACAGTTAAGCCAAACGATTGGTTGGGTGCGGATGCCACAAAAAAAGATGTTACCGCATGGATGAAGCGTAACAATGTATCTACCACATATAGCCGTTTCGATGGTGCAAAGGGTAAGCTACAACTGGAACGTTTTATCCTTAATGAAATGTAAGTTGTTTTGTTGTCATATATTTGC
>Ga0114962_10003405_pt1 | contig 12881 bp, 13 predicted proteins | sample C_130820_MF_Meta_FD_87017 | JGI IMG/M metagenome (GOLD analysis project Ga0114962, IMG submission 87017) | Freshwater microbial communities from Lake Croche, Canada to study carbon cycling - C_130820_MF_MetaG | ecosystem: Environmental > Aquatic > Freshwater > Lake | place: Lake Croche, Canada... | reverse complement strand
GTAATTTGACATATCTTCGGTAATTAAAAACCGAATTGTAAAGTCTCCAAATACGTTTTTATCCCCAACATGTGGAATATCAATAAAAGGTGAAGGTTGAGAAGCAAAACCTAACGTAAGAGAAGGTAAATTTGCCGATTGACATGTAAATGCCACGCTAGGTAGGTTTTTAATAGTAAACCTAAAAGCGTTTGGTCTTAAGAAGTTAGCAACAGGCGTAGCTGTTATGTTACTAACATCGTTTAATACTGTTGAAAGATTAGCTGTAAACATTAATTATTTCCTCTACAATATTTATAACAAAAAAAAGGGAGCTTTTTAGGCTCCCTTTTAACCCGTTTCCGGGATCCGTTCTTATCGACGGCTTTAGATTACATTAAGTTTGTAACCTTAGTACGACGATAGTATTGGTTACGATTAGCTGTAAAGGTCGATGCATCAGCAGCGCCAGAAGCAGAAGTTGTAACGTATGGGTTAGCAATCATACCATAACGAGTCTTGAAGCCGATCTTTGGCTGGAAGCTGTTAGGATCAACTGCACGAACCATTTGCAATGGAACGTAAGGGCAGTAGAAAATACCTGCGTCATAAGGTGATGTACCTTTGTAACCAACAACGTAGAACTGGTTAGCAGAACCGAGGTTGGCAGAATATGGATCAACATAAACTTTGAAACGACCGTTCAACACACCAGCGAATGTGTTACCGGTGTCATCAACGTTCAAGTTAGTAGACAATGCAGGAGCGTAATCCAACACACCGGCCATGGCCAATGCAGAAGCTACGTCAGCAGAGCAAACAATGAAGTTACCTTTACCACGACGAGTGTCTTGGCCAATGTGGTTAGCGTCACGCTCGATGTTGAACAACAAGCCTTTGAAACGCTCAACAGACCAACGACCGTTAGAGTCAACGTCTAGGTTGAATGTACCGGCAGTAGCGGTGGCAGGTGAACCGGCTTTAGCAACTGTATAGATAGTACGAACAACTTCGCGGTTAATTTCAAACATAATTTCTTGTGAAAGAATGTTAGACAACTCTGACTCAGCGTCAAGACCGTGAACAGCTTTCAAGTCTTGAGCAAGTTCAAGAGTATATTCAGCTTTCAAAGCACGTGACTGAGCAGTCACAGTAGTCTTGTCGATGGAGAAGCCCATTTGACCGAATGCATTAGTAGATGCATCACCCAAGGCCTCAGCCTGAGCAGTAGACATACCACGAGCAGCAGAGTAACCAGAAGCTGTAGGATCTGTACCACCAGCTTGTGTACCGCTGAAAGGCGTACCAGAAGAGCTTAGAGCAGATGTGTATGAAGAAGCAGAGAATTCTGTGTTTGCTTCATTGAACAACGCTTCAGTGCCGTTTGCAACAGTACGTGTGTTACCGTATACGGAACGCATAGCGAAGATTAAGCCTGTTGGGCCAGTCATAGGCTGAACGCCGCAGATGTCATAAGCCATCAAGTTAGGCATTGCACGGCGTACGAGACCGATCATGATCGGGTCATACTTGGCAACACCAGCAGTACCGTCGCCGATACTGTTAGCAGGAGCCAACTCGTTCAGCATTGAGCGCTCTTCTGCAAGAGCTTTTTCTTGGTTCTCTAGAAGAATGGCTGTAACAGTCTTCTTGTAGTTGTCTTTGATCTCAGGAAGATCGGCGTGCTCAAGAATTGCACTCCACTTCTTTTGAATATTTTCTGATAGGTACATTACCTGTTCTCCTTTAGTTGGGAATTGTTATATATTTATAAATTAACGTGTCTTGATACTTCTAGATAGAGTATCTACGTATCTGGACATCATGCTATTGGTATCGATGAACGCAGTAGGATTGGTACCACTTTCTTCAACGAGCATCTTTTCTGGAGATTGCTTAGGTGCTTTGGGGAAATAGTTTTCCTTGATAACAGATACTTTCTCGCGATACAGATCCTCAGAATCAAAGTCTACACCCTCAACCAATTTTTTCAGCTTTTCAGCCTCAGTTGCGGCAAGATCTTTTGTTTGCTCGTCAAGGATAGAGGCTGCCTTCAGGGCATTCAATTCCTTAGCTAGCTCAATGCTTTGTGTGATAGACTCGTCTAGTTTAGATTGCAAGTCTTCTGACTTAGTCTGCATCTCTTCTAAAACGTCGTATTTTTCTTCTGGCACTTCGATAAAGTGCTCTTTGAACAATGTCTTCATGCCTTGGATAAAGTCTTCAGCAATCTCAGTTCTCAAGCCGGACTCTATTGCCAACTCGTTCTCTTCCATATACTGCTCTACAACATAGTTCAAATAACCATCAACCTTCTCAACCAAAGCTTCTTTAAACTCTACCAATTGAGTGGCTGTTTGCTCTTCCAACTTAGAAGTGACCTTCTCCATCTCGTTATTAACACGAGCAATGACGGCAGCTTCGAAAATAGAAGTAGCTTTTGTTCTGAATTCTTCGGAAAGATCTTCACCAAAGATAGAGTCTAGTTGAGATTTAATATCAACTGTTTCTTCAATGGTATCACCTTCTTCTTCTGATTCCTCATTAGCTTGAGTCTTAACAGACTTAGCATCACCCTTCATGGGCAAAGGATTTACTTCTTTAGAAGCCTTAGCAGAAGCACTGTTTTTACCAGTAGCATCCATTACCTCTTCCATGTCTGCATCTTTCGATGAGCCTTGTCTGGGCATAGATGTATCGCCTTGGCCAGAACCTTGTCCTGACTTCGAAGTATCCTTTGTTGTATTAACAGAAGGCTTACCATCTGCAACTGCTGTTTCTGAAGCTTCGTCAATTGACGTTTCCTCAGCCAATTGTCCAGCACCGTTTGCACGTTCTAGCAATTGCTTAATTTTGTTCTCTACTGACATCCTTGGTCTCCTAAGAGTATGTTTAACGATTATATTTATATAAATTAATTACTTGATAGCTCGTAAGAACTGTTCAAATACTTGTAATTTCACTTTATTTAGGTCTGCTTTAGATGCCTTCCTAATTGTGTTCTGGGCCTGTTCAATTTGTACTGCTTTCCAAACACCATTTTGTAGAATCCAATCAGCTGATTCCATAATACCTTGTACAAAGGCGTCAGGAGCAGAAGGATCGGCTACAATATCAACTGTAGCTAAATGAAAGTCATCTTGAACTTCATTTATACCTTCTTTGTTCAACTTAACAGATCCTAGACCTCTAGAAGATACTCCTAGACGAACACCTTCTTCAATAAAGTTCTTAGCAATTTTACCCATTGGGGTATCCAAGATTTTAGCTCTACCGTGAATATCATTGCCTTCAAACTTAAGACCAGTAATCATATGTGATACCTGGTTAAGATTAATGGAAGGGTTAGGAGGGTGACCTAGTTCTCCTAATGAACGCTTTTCGTTGATAAGTTCTTGGTATTTTTGAACTTCACGTTCCATAATACCCTTACCATACATACGCCCGTTGCGGTTTGGCTTCTCTGCTTGCATGAAGATACCTTCGATGTAAACAGACTTTGTACCGTCTTCTTTTTTTTCTGTCAGGAATTTTACATCCTGATTCATTTCTGTAATGAGTTTCATTATCGATCCGGTTGTTGTAAGATTTGACGATCAGGATCATTAAAGCCTGAGCCCTTAGTAAACTGTACAATGACTGAGCTGTTACCAGTACCAGATTGAATAGTAACGTTAGCGTGAGCTTGTTCATCGAATACAACACCCAAGTCTCTAGATAAGCTAATTGATCCCTGCCCTGCACTCATTGTAAATACAATATTACCGTTTCTAATAATTTGTGCAGACGTTTGAACATCATATGTAATATCGGAGATAGTCCAGAACAAATTGCCTGCAGAATTGAGCGGGATAGTCTGGTCTGCGTACTTTATATCTGTATATGTAATAATTACAGAGTTAGCATCATTGGCTACAACTTTGGCTGCAGCCTGTCGCCTGGTATTTTTTAAAATGTATTTTGAAATTGCCATTTTTACTCTTCTTTATTTGCTTGCATGTAATCTCTGACAGTACCCATGTAATCAGCACTCAAAGTAATTTTACTCTGAACCCATTCAGCCATATTAGTATTATCTTCCAACATATCATGAACGGTTTGCGCATTAGCAATAATGGATCTCAATTGAGATTTAGCCATATCACCTTCGTAGTCGTATTCGTGAGGATCTTTAGCTTCAGCTACTCTCTTAGCTGTCTTAGTTGCAATAGCCATCTTCATTCCCATGGGCATGCCTGGGTTATCTTTTTCAATAGCCTTAGCAACATCCTCCCGCTTTTTCATTTCAGCTGGAGTAAGATGTTTCTCGTCTAACTTATTCCTCAGATGGAACAGATTCATCTTCTACTTCCTTGGTGTAAATGGATTGAGCTAACTCAATTTTTCTTGCATCTAAAGCATCAGTTAATTTATTAGAAAGGGCTGACTCAAAGCCATCCTTTGCATCTGTATTGTTACCATCGATGATATCGTCAATCATCTTGTTAATAATTTCTGTTGTATCCACAATGTTCTCCTAATGATATATTATTTATTGCCCTGTAGCAGCGTTAGTTTCGCGACTTAACGCGGCTACTTGTTCAGAACCAGGCATACCGGGTTGAATTTCAACCGGGTCTGTTTCATTTTCTTTTTCTATTTGCTTAATTTCAGCATCAGATAGTTTAAGAATGTTCTTACGAATATAATCTTTACTGTAGTATATGCCAACATAAGGAGACATCTGATTAAGAACGTCAACGCGATTGCGAAGGTTCTCTGCATCTTTCATTTCTTGGTAATACTGATCCTGGGCATACTTGTAATCAATCTTTGACTTAATCGATGACCAGTCTTCAGGAGTAATAATACCTTTTAAGACCAATTGGGTCTCTAATAGATCGTCAAACAATGCGTTAAATTTTCTACGCAATCTGCTTACAAACTTAGCAAACTTAATCTCATCATTAGAGATCTCTGCCTGTCTACCAAAGTTAAATCCTGAATTCTGTTGAAATCTAGATAACGGAATGTTCAAGGACTGATATACTTTGTTCTGGAAGTACTCAATATCAGCAATTTGACCTAAGTTTTCTCCGCCTGGCAGTGTAGTGATCTCTGTACCACGACCACCTTCACGTCTTGGTAACCAGAAGTCTTCAAGCATTGTCATAAACTTACGGTCATCTTTGATCTCACCAGTAGTAGAATCATAAATGACTTTATTACGGTACCGGGCCATGATGTCTTTCATGTACTGCTCGGCTTTTAACTTAGGTAAGTTACCCACGTCAATGTAAAAAATTCTTCTCTCAGGTGCTCTACTCAATCGGTAGATAACCAAAGAGTCAGCCATCATCTTCAACTGATTAGTTGGCTTGATTGCTTTATTCAGATAACCTAATACAACGTTTCTATCTAGATCTAGAAGACCGGAAGGAACAAATGTGATTGTATCGGTTGCAATCTTTATACCGTTGTTGTTATTAGGATTAGTTCCAGCGGTATAGTTTAAGCCTTTTTCATTATAGATAAAAAATTCATCTATTGACTTAATAACCTCTACACCTGAAGGTAATCTATCCTTCTTAACCTCTCGTACTTTTCTAATTTTACGAGGGTCAACGTATCTTAATTCCTGAATACCTTGTTTGGTTTGTGCAGGATTAATAACTTTTTGATAGTACAAACGACCGTCAATGTACCAGCGTCTAAAGATATCGTGTGCTCTGTCTTTAAAATCCAACAAAGAAACGACTTCATTAAACTCATCACGAATTTTATTCTTTATACTATCAGAAAGTTCCAGTTTCTCTAGATCTAAAGAGACTGGATCTTCGCTGTCCACAGCTGCAATTGCCTCTGTGACGATTTCTTCAATAGCATTATCCACATCTGGATAGGTTGAGATGTCTCGATAACGAGAAATCAGTTCACTCTCCGAGCGAGCTGAAGCATCAATATCAACGTACGTACCAAAATACCCCCCGGCCGAAACCGTGGAGGTACCGTCTTCAGAAACCGGAGTTATAAAAGATTGACTTTTTAAATCCGATTGCTTATCTTCACGACCAATAGTAAAACCAAATAGTGATAGCGCCATTATATATTTTTCAATGATTAACGATTAAAAATACCACCAAAGTTTACAATACTTCCAGCTGGGTTGTTAGAAGTTGTAAAGTGCTGGTATTGGAATGTCACAGTAAATGTAGAGATTTGGTCGTTAGCACCAAAGTCCAAAGCTACGGGTGATAGATCAACGGGGAATGAATTAACAATGTTATATGATTTTAATGCATTACCATTTCTGTCCAACTGAAACACTTGCATGTCGCGTTGGTATTCTGAAGGCTGAAGTCTACCAAACTTGTTGGCATAGTCTTCCATACCGTTCATCCATTGCTCCATGGCTGTACGAATAGACATTTCGGCGTCATTCAATACAGTAATGGTCCAAGGTGCATATACGCGATCGCCAACGAATTTTACTTCACGACCACGATACTGAACGATGGCAGGGTTAACTGTTTGACCAGGTAACTCAGCAACAGAGACCAAGAACGGGGCTCTTGCAACAGCCAAAGACTGGCTAGTTACATATGTCGGGAACGACAATTGAACCGCGAACTGGTTAGGACGTGCACCACCGTTAGTTAGTGCGGATTTAAAACGTTCTACGTTAAATGTTGTCATTTGTTCTCTCCTTTATTAAGCGCCGACTTCTTCGAAAGAAATTCCGGAGCGAGTTGCAATAAAGTTGAGCTGTATGAAGTTAATCGCACGAGCTGGCTTGATAAAGATATCGGCAACAAAGTTGTTGGTATCGATAACTTGAGCTGTGTTATTAGACTCATCGCAAACTACTTTAAAGTCTGTAATACCACGGCGACCTTGAACGTCACGTAGGAACGGCTCAACAAGGTTTCTAAACTGGGCTCTTGTGAACGGGTCGTTGAACTCGAACAATTGGAACTTAGCAGCTGTAGCAATTGCTTTTTCAAGCACAATAAACAATCTACGAACGTTAATACGATCGAAGGCTGAAGGCTTAGCCAGTAATGTCTTGTCACCGAATAGAACTGTACCGTTACCAGGGAATGTAACAACGGGGTTTACACCCTTTTTGTACAATGTGTCACGATCTGTCTTACCGGGAGAGAAAGCCAATTTAACAACGTTCTTAACCTGGCCGCGGTTAAAGCCAGCAGGCGAGAACCATGGATCAGCAACGAAGTCTGTACGAACTGCAAGACCGGCTGTATCACCATTCAGTGGTACCCAGCGATATACATCGTTATAGCGGTCATATTGGTACTTCCATCCAGAATCCAACACCGCATATGAGCTAGATGTTAGAGAATCACGGAATGTAGAAATGTCTGTTGCTTCAGAACCAGCGTTATTAACAACGTTAGCAAGCGTTGGAGAAGCAAAAACGATAACATCTTTTCTTACTTCAGCAATACTAGAGATTGCAAAGTTAACAACAGTAGCAGATGCAGAGCCTAGAGGCATTAACGAGATATCATACTGTTCATCGTTAGCAAACAAGGCCAGGGCGCTTGTAATGTTACCGTCTGTAGGACTATCAGCAGATACACCTTGTGACAAAGATACTGTAACGTTAGATGTCAGGTTAGCAAATAGGGATGCATTGGCTGCATTACCCCAAGCTGTACCAGAAGCAGTAACGTTAGATGTATGATCCATCCAGTAAATGTATGCGGACTGGGTATTTACAACATCTTTGTAGTATGCAGAAGTTCCATCAGCTTTTTTACCGTCTGAGGCTTTAGATGCAAAAGCAAATTTCTCAACCACGGTACCAGCAGTACCAGTAAACAAACCGTCTTCATCAATAACAGCAATGTGTACTTCGTCGTGTGAGCCACCAAGGTTGCTAACGTAAGCGGATGTGCTTGGAGCAGCATCAAAGTTAGCAGCATATGACCATGTAGACCAGGCATTGGCATCAGCCATTGATACTTTTAATGAATTACCCAATGTTCCTGGGTACTTAGCAGCCCATTCCCCCACGGTACCTTCACCGCTTGAGTAAGATGCTGTGTAATGATCTTCGTTTCTAATAATAACTGCTGTAGCTGATGCGTTTGCTACAGCGTTTCTAGCGGTTGCTTGATTTACAACGCGGATCACTTGCAGGTTATTACCGTAAGACAAGAAATTAGCAGCTGTAAAGAAAGATTGGAATGTTGAGCTGTTAGGCTTTCCAAATCTAGTTACAAGAGCGTTTTCCGAATCTACCGTGGTAACAACACCAACAGGTCCCCATGCAAATGCGCCAGCAAAGCCGCCGGCTGTAGTAGCAACAGCAGGAACGACCGATGTAAGGTCTTTCTCTGTTACCAGAACGCCTGGTGATAGCTGAAATGCCATATTTTTCTCCTTATAATGTTATTCTGTCATAACAAATTTTATACCAGTATATTTATAAATACTGAACTTTGACTATTACCAGCTACGTTCTTTAATAAAATCTGAATAGTCTTTTTGATATTTGTCACTTAGCCAAACATCTCCATCTACTACCTCTACATCTGGTTCGTTAGATAGCCCGTTATCTATAAAACCAAATGGTGTTAACTCATCTTCAATGCTCTTCATCTGCGAACTATAGAGTGCTTGTCTATTGTTTGCATTCATCAAATCTTTAAACATAGGGTCATTGGTAGCCCATGCAAAAAGAACTAATGTCATTGTCAAATCATCATTGTAGCCTTCATCAGCTTGAAACACGCCATTGTGTTCAATAAATGTTGAAAATTCCGATATAATGTCTCTATCAAAAACCAGTAGTTTATTTTCTTCTACCAAAGATTTTAAAGTTGCACATCCTATGCGCTTAACTTGTTTCGTTGTTCTTACACCTAATACAGAACTTCTTCCAGAACTAGATAGAACTTGCCCGTATCTGGCATCGGATCCGACCCAGATCATATTCTCATACTCTAAGTCGTTGTGTATAATATCAGCAACTTGTTGACCAATATCGTTAATCTCAACCAAGACGTATGCATTGTTATAATCCTTGGATACCTTATGAATCACAGTAGGGTATAATAGAGGACTAATCTTGTTGTTTCTATATTTAGCTACAACTTTATAGGGGTATTCTGTAGTGTCTATTACTGTAAATGCAGAATAATCACCGCCAATACCTCTAGATGTATCAACTGTAGAGAAGTATACATGACCAGGGACTGGGTACTCTAGAATGTCTAAACCATCCTTCTCATGCATGAAAGGTATAGGAGACATCCTGGCAATTGTGTCTGGGGAAATTAAAGTATTAGATGAACCAAGGAATGCACATAACACCTCTTGATTAAACTTAAGTTCGCCTAAGACCGACTTCTGTTCATCAGCCCATTTTTGATCTCTACCTGGAATCTTCCAGTAAGGTATCTGTAATGCTACAAAACCGTTACGACCTTCTTGGGCATCATTCCAGTACTTCCAAAAGTGATTATAACCTAAAGGTGTAGAAGTTAGCAACACCTTTGTGGTCTCACCAGCCATAATAGTTGGATATGTGGAGGTAAAAAATTCTTCTGCAACGTTATTAGGAATAATAGCCGCCTCATCAATATACAACCAGTTAACCGATTTGCCTCGAATACCAGAAGTTGAAGTGGCAGATGTAAATACCTTGGATCCATTCTCCAATTCAACGTCACCTTTGTTCCAGGTCTTGATGCCTTGCTGCATCCACAGAGGTAAATTCTCGTACATAATTTGGTAACGAGACAATACCTCTCTGGCCGCAGTTGACTTGTTAGCAAGAATAGCTACAGTCTTATTAGAACTAAAAACTGTGTAGTGAAGTATACAGGCTGCCGATGTAATGGTCTTACCCTGTTGTCGGCCTTCCATCAGAATAACTTTTCTGTTATTCATAATTGTATCTACTTTTTCTCTCTGACAGTCATATAACTTAAAAAGTATTAAACCTCTATCCAAAGACACAATGTAGCAATAATTCTCAATAAAGTATATGGGGTCTTCTTTGCACTTCATTAACTCCTTTACCTGCTCAGAGGTAACTGCATCTCAAAGCCGGCTGGCTTGAGTAGGTCATTTCCATTATAAGAATTATTTTCCATTTATCATTTTCATAAGATCGGATGTTGAGCCAGCAAACACGATGTTGTTCTGCTGTTTAATATTCTCCATCTTACCACTTGCTTTATCAATATCTTTTTTAGTTTTATGAAGCCCAATTAACTCTTTAGTGATAGCAGTTTGGGCAGATATTAATTGCCCGGCTACCTCAAATGCTCTTGGATTTTCTGAGTTTTTGGCTATATGAACCAGTTCAGTCATCACATCGTCGTTTTTATTAATTAAACCACGAAGAGTGTTACGAGCCAATTGAAAATCATCTTCTTGATTTAATTCAGAAGGATTATATGCCACAGGCATACTGGTTGGAATAGGTAAATCAACATCTGTCTCAACATTAAAGACATCGTTAATTCTGTTAAGTGATTTCATTAAAAGTCCTCAAACGTATCTGTAATAGCAATATTATCACCAGGGACGGCTGTATTGGGATCGACGGTTGCGGTGTGTGAAAATTGTTTATTAGATAGTGCGGGGTCTGAGAATGTTGTAACGTTTGTAGTTCTAATAATGCCCCTATTGTTGATAGGACCATAAAAGTTAAGTTTCATAGTAAAGTTAAGAGTCCAAATAATTGCTCTTCTCTGAGAGAAATCACCTTCGTACTCATCTTCATAAGATATGTTGTCTAAGATAATAGGTAAATCGTTTTTAATACCCATTGCTGGAATTGCATTAAGGGTAAGGTTATAGTCAGGGTTAAAGTAAGGTAATATCTGTTCTATAATCTGTAGCCCATCATCTTGATTCTTTGTATAGGCATACAATGTCATTGCAATATTATAGGGTGTAGGGGCATATTGAGAATTTAAAGATGTAGTAGAAGTACCGTTTAATGCTCTATTTTGCTGAACTAGACTGACTCTTCTTGCTGGATCGTAAGCCAAGCTGGTCATTTCAAAACCTAATCTAGGAAGATAGGTTTCAAAACTTTGTTCAAACGACTGGGGTTGAGCAGCAATTCTAGCTAAGAATTTTTGCTTAGGAGAATATGATAAAGGAACTCGTAGGGTCTGTGTAAGAGAACCATCTTTATTGAACCTATCAATATGAATGTTGTTAAACATATTACCGAAAGCTACAATTGACTTTCGAACCGTTCCCCAATAAAATTTGTTATTAAACACTTATTTCTCCGAATGGGTTATGCTCGGAAAAGTCCAAGACAGAGATCTCACCTCTAAAATCTTCATTAGTTGTGTTTGGTAACAAAGTACTGAGGTTATATTCTTCTAAAATGAGGCTTGCAGGATTGAATTCCTCAAGTAACATTCTGTAATTGTTCTCTAACAATATATTAAAGTCATTAACATCGGTTGATACTGCAGCTGCCAGCTCATCAATCTCTTTAACCCCAGTATGAAATTGTTCTGAAGAGTAACGGAATAGTTCACACTCTAATTTATAAACATAAAGTTTACCAACCTGAAAAAAAGGATCTGTGGCTTCAACTCTTTTAATTTCAAAAAAAGCTTTTGTCAATGGAAAGTAAACAATATCACCCTCTGCCGGTCTGGTTGTTAGAACAGCATTACCAGATGAAGCAATTACCTCATCCCATCTTCTTCTGGCGACAACAAAGGTGGCTGTATCCCTGATCTCAACACCAAACTTGGTCATTAGGTCTCCATCACCCTCAAACCCAGAAATGTTTTGCATATACATTTCAAGTGGATAGGCATGTTCATAATTATTTAATACATCTTCTCCTAAAATAACATCTTCATTAACAGCATGTCTTGGCATGTAATAGGTATCGAATCCGTATATTTTCAAACACTCGATAATTATATCTTCCATGAGTATTTGCTCAGAAGATCTGCCTCCAGGTATACCAGATTGAAAATAGAAATTGGTGGCCATTATTCGGTATATCCACGTGGATTAGTTGTTGCCTTGACAGTATAATCCATATGTGGGCTGATGAGATAAGCTATAAACATTATCAACCTGTAAAAAAGTCCACAGGGAGTTCGTAAGTAGATTTAACTTCATCTCTTAACTCCTTTATCTCTTCCATCGCTTCATCAAAGATCTTTTGACCATTCAACGTTACTCCGCCTGGTAATTGAACGCCTTCAAACTTCTTAAGATTAACACCCCATTGACGTTTGATCAATGCAGTAGTATATCTCTTTAGATACCCGTCATTGTATACATCGGTATATGTATCAGGGTCAAGAGAACGATAGGCCTCGATAATAATATAATCACCAATAGCAAGATCACCCCCATCACCCCAGGTCAGATCAATATACAACCTGTTCATGTGACGGTTGAACCTAACAGGCTTTTGTCCTGTCATTAGGTCATTTATTAAATTAATATGCATCTTTAACATCGTATAATACTGAATATCGGTATTAGTTAAAGACTGGATGTTGTTAAGCATCAACTGATACTTGGCATCAAAGAAACTTATACTGTTGGATCTACTTGACAGAGGTAATGTCCTTACAACACTTAACACTGAATCATTAAGGGTAACATACTTGTTATCAAAGTTACCAAGTGTCATAGAGGACACAACGGCAGACGTACCGGAACTAGCACCCGTTATTGTTTCACCGGCAGTGAAGGTACCAGATGTATTCTTTGTATATGTTTTGTTGGCCGCAAAGGCGGCATGAACAAACGAGGTAGCACCAGAAGATGCCCCTGTAATCTTTTCACCAATAGAGAAATTACCGGCATTAACGCCAACGATTTGTAATGTTGATGCAGTAATTTGTTCTTTGAGGTACACAGATTCAACAGCATCATAATGAAAGTCTCTG
>Ga0114962_10003404_pt1 | contig 12885 bp, 20 predicted proteins | sample C_130820_MF_Meta_FD_87017 | JGI IMG/M metagenome (GOLD analysis project Ga0114962, IMG submission 87017) | Freshwater microbial communities from Lake Croche, Canada to study carbon cycling - C_130820_MF_MetaG | ecosystem: Environmental > Aquatic > Freshwater > Lake | place: Lake Croche, Canada... | reverse complement strand
CCAGCTGGCTTTAAAATTTCTGTAATTTCTGTATTAGGTTTAGGAACATAGAGTTGCAAGGTACCTACTAGGTTAGGTCCTACATCTTTGAGTATAAACTCACTAGATTTCATTTTAGTGGAATAGCAAGTAAGTACCTAACACATCATGACGGTTAGCACTATCATCGCCTTCTCCCGGCTTTACTATGACATTATACTTCTCGTTATTGTCAAGCCCCTTCTTGTCTTTCTTACGCATCATTTCATCATAAGTTAGAATTGTTTTAGCAGCAATGCTATACTTTGCCGCTAAGCGGTCCTTTAAGGCCTGAATACTTGATGCATTCTTATACTTCATTTCTGACTTAGTGATTGGCTCACCGGTCTTCTTATTGGTCTTGCCAGTTGGAATGTGTTCTCTTACAATTAAATCTGCAAATAATTCTTTTGGTACAACCTTAGAGTGTTTGACTTGCTTATAGTCAATCTGTCGCTCTTGTGATGGCTGTGAACCCATCGAAAAGTTAATTAAGAAGTTGTCTGGCTTACTACCCAATGCAACATTTGCGATCTTTGTATAAGCATAGAAGTCAACATTTGGGAACTTATTGGCTAATGCATATGCTGCACTTAGATATTGTGGGCTAAAGAAGTCGCCGGCATCATGCCAACGGATTGCAACTTTGGTCTTTTTCTTAGTATACTTCTTTTCAGCGTCACGGATTTCCTTTTCCATCTTTGCCATAAATCCATCTGGATCGTTCAACAAGAAGTTAAGTAAGCGTGTTTGCGCCATAGAAGAAGCCTTCCATTGCACGTATCCACCTTTCATAGCGTAACAATATGTCTTGCAGTCTCCTGCCATTGGGCAAGTGTTTACTACAACAAAGTCGCCGTTCTTTTCATTAACAGCCAAACCTGTAAGTGCGGGTAAACCCACGTTAAAATAGATAGTAGAAGTGCCGTCACTATGCTGCATCTTTTCGTTTTGCTTAAGAATCTTGTCTGGGCGAGTGGTGATTTCAGTACGTAAGGAATCTAAATTAAACTTCTTACCCTCTTCATCTACAATGGGTATGTTTCCACCGTGAATGTACGGTAATTTGTACTTGTCTGACTTAGTTTTTTCTTTGGATATGATTCTGTCAAGATAAGCCTTTAATTCCTCATCGTCAAATTTGCGAGTAGTTGCACCCAAAAATTTTGGACTTGCTTCGTCTAATTCTTCATCCATATCTTTATGTGCATCGTCTACAAAATGCTTCAGAGTCTGCACTTTCATGCTAGCCGCAAACGGACCTGACCGTATTTCAGTCAAATCTCGTTCTTCATCCAAATTTTGATTTGAATCATAGAGCGACTTAGATTCTGAAAGAATGCTCGGTTCTTTAGAGTTTTTCTCAATAACTGAGAGTATTTTTCGTAAATTCATAGTAGTTTCCAACACCCTTGACTGTAGTTATATAATGTGTTACAGTATGTTATATTTATCAAATCGGTGAAAGTACGCATGAATATTTTTTATGTTGATTCTAATCCCACAATTGCAGCGCAGTCTATGGTTGACCGGCATGTGGTCAAGATGATTTTGGAGACAGCCCAATTGTTGTCTACTGCCCATCGTGTTTTGGATGGAGTACAAACTGAAGGTAAATCAAAATCTGGTCGCAAATCTAAGAAATGGAGCTTACCCAATGATGATGATAATATTATGTATTCTGCTACTCATGTTAATCATCCGTCCGCAGTATGGGCTAGGCAATCTACTAACAATTATATTTGGTTGTACAATCATCTTCTTGCTCTTGGTGCTGAGTATTCCCATCGTTACGGTCGTACTCATATTACTATTAGTAAGTTATCTGCTATTTTAAGTAATCCGCCCAAAAATTTGACTAAGCAAGAATTTACTAAGATGCCGTCATGTATGGATACTTCTTATATCGTGTCGGAGGATCCGGTCGAGAACTATCGTAACTACTACAATAAAGGGAAGCGGTCTCTATTTCGCTGGACTAAGCGCAATCCCCCCAATTGGGCGTTAGGCGACATTATTTTGGTTGATCCGATTAAAATGATACATATTGCTAAAGGAGCATAATATGCTTAATAGATTAAAGAAACTATTTGCGAAACCAAAACCACTCAATCTTGAGGAAGAGCCCAAACCTAAGAAGCCACGAAAGCCTAAGGTTAAGAAAGAGCAGCCAATTGAAACTCAACCCACTGCAAAAGAAATTGCTACTAAGAACGGTGAGCCATATATAGCAATTACAAAAATAGAGGTTGATCCAAACAATATTAATGCTGGTTCATTTGATCTAGATTGGAACGATAAATTTATTCTTAATTTAATCAAAGCAGGGTATAAGGTCAAGGCTGAAGATACAGACAACGAGATCGCCGATCGGTGGTTCCAAACTGTGTGCCGAAATGTAGCCCTTGAAATTTACGAGCAAGACCAGGCAGACCCCACCAATCGTGACATGACTAGTGATATGCGTATCATTAGATCAAGAGATTTGGGTAACGGTCGTACAGAAGTTAGCTAAAGTATGCCCGAGGGTAAAAACAAAAAATATCAAATTACTCATTTAGGTAAGACACTGAACACTGATCATTGGTATAACTTACCAGAAGATAAGTGCTTGCAATTGAAGGCTGAGTATTATCAAAAGCCAAATTTTGATTCGGTTAAAAAAAATCTAGAAGCAGTATACAATGGCAGCACTATCATAAGTACCATTACTAGTTACTATGTAAAAGACCTCATGGCTAAAGTGAAGTTGGAGTCCCCGCGTTGGTCAATTGAAGAAGTATTTGAATCTGTAGATTTGATTAGATACTTTTGGAGTAGAGTGCTTTCCAGCGAAAAAGTATATCCAAAGACCGACTCAGATATCAAGAACTTTGAGGCTGCATTGCGTCTTAGTGGTGGTGGCGTTGCAATGAAGCCTTCCAACTATCCGATTAAGTCAGTAGATACTATCCTAGCTAGATACAACATCAACGGTAAATATTATGATTTTTCTTGTGGCTGGGGAGTAAGATTACTTTCGGCAATGAGAAATAGGGTTGAGTATTATGGCACTGACCCCAATAACCTACTAGTGGACAGGCTTAAGCAGATGGCTACCGACTACAACACGGTAAATCATACATCTGCATCACATGACATTAGGTGCCATGGCTCCGAAACATTTGTTCCAGAATGGGAAAACACTATAGGAGTAGCTTTTAGTAGTCCTCCTTATTTCAATCTTGAAGATTATGGTATTGGTAATCAATCATATAAACCCGGAACCTCGTATCAAGATTGGCTAGATAATTATCTGCGTCCAACGATAGAAAACATCAAGAGATATTTAATTGACGATGGTAAAATGCTCATCAACATTAAAGATTTTCTAGATTATAAACTATGTGCTGATACTAGAGCCATTGCGGAAAGCTTAGGATTTCATTACGTAGAAACACTCACACTAAAAAACATAACTAGACCAAGTGCTAAAGTGGACTTGAATACGGATGAAGGCATCATGGTGTTCTCAAAAAATCCTGTACAAGTTATACCATCACCCTTAAGTTTATTTACGTTTGGATAAAAAAGGCTTGACAACTGCTACTATATAGTTTATTATATGTATATATTAACTAGAAAGTACCACATGAAATACGCACTTATTGATACTGCTAACTCCTTCTTTCGAGCAAGACACGTTGCTTCCCGAAATAGTGACACTTGGGAAAAGATTGGAATGGCGCTGCACCTCACACTTTCTTCCGTAAATCAAGCGGTAAAACGATTTGGCATTGACCATGTTGTGTTCTGTTTGGAGGGCCGGTCATGGCGTAAGGAGTACTACAAGCCTTACAAAGCAAATCGTGCAGTGAAACGGGCGTCGTTGACCGAAGCCGAACAAGAAGAAGATAAGATGTTTTGGGAAACATACGAGATGTTCACGACTTATCTGCGCGAAAAGACTAACGTGAGTGTTCTCCGTCATCCAAACGGCGAAGCCGATGATATGATTGCCCGCTTTGTCGCACTTCATCCCAGCGATGAACATGTTATTATCAGTAGCGATACGGACTATATACAGTTGATCACAGACAAGGTTACGCAATACAACGGTGTGGCTAATCAGCATATCACACTTGAAGGGTATCATGACGATAAAGGTAGGTTAATCGTAGACAAGAAAACGAAAGAAGCCAAACTGCTAGGTGATCCCAAATTCGTACTGTTTGAAAAGTGTATGCGTGGCGACTCTACTGACAATGTATTCTCTGCATATCCGGGTGTTCGTACTAAGGGTAGCAAGAACAAGATTGGATTAATTGAGGCTTATGCTGATCGTAACAAGCAAGGCTTTAATTGGAACAATATGATGTTACAGCGTTGGGCTGATTGTGAGGGCGTTGAGCACCGAGTTAGGGATGACTATGAACGCAATCGCGTGTTGATTGATCTAACTGCACAGCCCGAAGACCTCAAGCAAGCGTTTGATGATGCTATTGTCACAGAAATGCGTACTACAACTGTACCACAGGTTGGCATTCATTTTATGAAGTTCTGCGGTAAGTACGAACTAAATAGGATCAGCGAACATGCCGAGACTTACGCTAAGTGGCTAAATTCACCATATAAAGGAACATTAAATGAACAAGCAATTGCTAGCTAAACCAATTATTAAGGATCAATATTGGGTAGTTACAGATGGCGAGAAGAAAGTAGGCAATGTCACTGCCAACAGTGCTGGATATGAACTTAAGTTAAATGATAGCTTCTTACAGTTCAATAATACTGAAGAACTAAAAGAAAAGACTAAGATTAGGTTTGAGCCAATTAAAACTAATAAGTCTAAAGTAGATATGCCCTATCCGGAATATCCTACTCCCACAGAAACTTATAACTCGGTGTTTGACGTTAAGCGTAAGTTGCATCTGTTCACTACTGAAGAAAAGAGTAAGTGTCTACATGCGGCTGGCTACTTTGTAGTAGACCAAAATGGGGTAAAAGACGTACAATTTTGCCCAAAATACATCTTTATTCAGCGTTATCCTTATAAAGGACCGTATAAAACTAAAAATGAGGCCATAGAGCATATAAATACTCTATGATTCACGTTAAAAATTTCATGGAGAAAGTTTCGTTACTAGAGAGTAAAAGAACTAAAGACCTAGTAATGCCAATGATTGATGCCAGGGGATTGCGTGACGAGATTGTGTTGATATTGATTGATTTACAGGAGCAAAATTCAAAACGTAAAACAGACGATCAAGTTTTACAGGTTGAAATTAAAAGTGGTACGTTTAAATGAGCCGAACCCAGCCCAAAATTGTCCTAGAACATGTAGATAAGACCACATACAAGTGTGATCAGATTGTAGAAGCAGCCGGAATATGGGCTGTCTTTTATGATGACCGGCCAATCAATTTAAAGTCCCAGCACTATCTCAACAATGATAATGCTCCCAAATATAAAAAGACCAGTTTTTCTAATCCAGGACACGCTAGAAACCTGTGCAGAAAACTTAACGCGCTATTTAAAACTGATAAGTTTTCTGTCGTATTTCTAACGACAGGTAGGCGCGTTTACCCCGATGAGTAGGAATTCTACTAAGTATAAACTTACAGAGGCAATACATGGTCTGTTGCCTTTTAATCAAAAGTCTACTCTACCTATTGAGAAATTAGTATTTAAATGGTTTGTCACTGGTAGAGCAGGTAACGGCTTACGCTTGACGCCTGAAGGTATGCAAGCATTTGATAACGCCGAATTTGAATACTTTGAGTATCCATTTTTTTCTGAAAACAAAACAGCAAAAGATTTTGAAAACTTTAACATACATGAGTTTACACTTAAGATAGGTAAGTTAATTAAATGCCCTTTCTATTTGGGATCAAAACCTAAGGACTCTAAAACAAAAGCATATATAAAAGTATATGATAGCAAAGTAGCTATGATGATCTCATTGTATGGCAGTAATCTGCAAGACTATATAATCGCAATGGAGAATAAAAATGAGCGAAGATAAAAAGAACAATAAACCTTTTCCTAACAAGCCTGCATTTGACCCTAACACAATGAAGGGCAAGACAGGATTCAAACCACAGAAAGGATTTGGTAAACCTTTAACTCGCAATACAGGTAGAGGTAGATAAAATGACCGATGAATCGTCTAATCAAATCGTCAATTGCAGTTTTTGTGACAAACCCAGAGAACAGGTATTCCAGCTAATAGCCAGTCCGACTGGTACTGCTATCTGTAATGAATGCGTAGCAGAGTGCGTCAAAATAATCAATCAAAGGATTGACGAAACCAAACTTCCCCAACTCAAGTTTCACGGATAGCCTAAGTCATTGATTTTATTAGGATTTGTAAGTCATTGATTTCCGTAAACTTTTAATTTGCTAAAAAGGTTGCATTGCTACCCAAAATCCGTATAATAGATATATAGGGTAGTGAAAAGGGATAGAGATATGACGCAGTTCAAGAAAGAAAGTTTCCGCAAGGATAGCATGTACCTCAACTACTTGCTGGACGAATCCAGCAAGTACTACAACCCGCAAGAAAAGTACCGAGGTAAGTTTGTGGCTCGCTTCAAGTATCAACGCGGTGCAGCTGGAACGTTTCAGACGTTCTTGATCAAGAACTTCACGGTTGAAGAGTACTTTGACCGACTGACTGCTGGCGAGGCTCCTCTAACAATTCTTGAAAGCAAGGGTTACATTCTGCCCCACATCAAGAAGTGGTTGAAGGAAGGTGGCTACCCAGTAACTCCAGAAGGTCGCAAGCAGTTTAGTAGCGACCAGTTTGCAGGGACTGTTTCTTGGCTTAACACTCATACAGCGGCTTAAGGAATGAATATGATTACTTCAACTGAAATTTGTAAAGAAATTACGTTTGGAAGTTTCTCAAATGAGGACCTAAATGAAATTGCCCAAGCAGTCAAGAGTGCCCGCGCCCGACTAGGCCGAGCAGTTACTAGGTCGGTAACGCGAGGAGATAAAGTTAGTTTCTTTAGCAGCCGGCGCAATGTGGCCGTGCAAGGTGTTGTCGATAGCGTTAAGATTAAAAATGTTATTGTTAATGCAAATGGTACAAAGTGGCGCGTTCCTGCTAACATGCTTACGGTGCTTTAATATGAATAAGGTTGATAACGTGTTCAATTTTATGAATGATGCTGCATTGCAGGAAGAGAATGCTCGGTTGCGTCATGCGCTAGAGTGTGCGAAAGTTTCTTTCTTGGAACTCTACATGCACCCTGATCAGGAATACCGATCCCGCGAAATCTTGCGTATGTACCACTTTACCAAATCCTCTCTGGACTTTAAAAAGTGAACAGCGAACAGATTCAGGAACACGTTGAACTGTGGGCTATTGAAAAGCGTTTCAATGCCCCTTACGGGGTGCTGAAAGGCGAAGGTGTTAGCCTAAAGGGAAAGAAGTTTCGATCGGTTACTTTTGGTCGTGCCCGAACATTAGATGCGACTGTGGAAATTTACAACCGGAATTTCATTGTCGTTAACACTACCCGAACTGGTAGGCAGACATTCAAAAATGTTCCGGACTTGATGGAATTCTTGAATACTCTGTAAGTCATTGATTTTATTGTAATTAAATTTCTGCTAAAAGGCTTGCATACCCGCCCAAAATCCGTATAATAGATATATAGGATAGTGAAAAGGACGAAGAAGATGACGAACGAAGAAATTATTGAATTGGCACGCGATTTCGCCATGGATCCGTTTGAAAATAACCTGGTGTTTGATCGCGAATATCTGGTGCGGTTCGCTCGGAAGATCGAAGCTGCAACGAAAGAAGAGGAAAGGTAAGTAATGCGTAGCAGAAAAAATCCAGTTGCCCGCGTGTTGAACACAATCAATCGACCGCAGACTCACCGCGACCGTACTAAGTATAGTCGCAAGGCTAAATTCAGCAACCCAATATTAAGTCGATACACATGAATAAATGGTCCCATCTACCCAATGCCCGCTTGATTGATTGGGTATTGAAATCGCTCAAGACCGACCCAAATGCCTGGAAGGCGGCATGGGGGAAGGCGCGAGATGCAGAGTGGGCGACGTGGGATGCGGCGTGGAACAAAGGCACCGCCGAGGCGGGTGCGGCGGATGCGGCGTGGTGGAATGCAGCGAATGTGGCGGCATGGAGGGCGGCGGCGTATTCGGCGCAAAAAGCGGCGGAGGCGGCGTGGGAGGCGTGGGCGGCGTGGGAGGCGTCGGACGCTTGGAAGCCGGCGGCGGGGGCGATCCTAGCACTCATAGTAGACGATAATGCTGCCCAATGCCTACATATAAAACTAGATAAGTTAAAAGTATGGGCTATTTTAAGCGAAAAACCGGCTGCTCGCCTACTTATTCCAGCAAATAAAATTTGGCAACGCGAACACGCACGGGCTGAAAACGCTTTACAATACAATTGATTATTTTGTAAAACCTTGCTATACTATACTTATAAACATTAAGGATCCCACACATGAACGTAGGCGACATTGTACAGATTGACCCAGCTAATAAAGTCTTTGGTGGATGTCTCGCTGTGGTAAGCGAACTCAAACACCCAGCTGGACGCATCATGGCCTATATTCAGAACGCAGGAGAACTAGGTCAAGCCTATATTTTCCTAAATGCGGACGACTACACCGCGACTGGCGGTCGTGCTGTTTGGATGGTAGAGTGAGTTGACACCCGCGTAAACTTATAGTATAATAATTCTTATCATGACCAACAATATAGTTGTAATTAAAGGTAAAACAGCACTCAAGTACAACATGATTGATTGGCTAGAGGAAAATATTAATCCAGCTACACTCAAGGAACCTATGTACGTTGAGGGTACTGGCTGGAGTTTTAAGGATCGCATCCTACATTACTTTGTCAAAGAGTATGATGTAGTGATAGAAGATTCTGATAAGAGAGAACATTTCGTAAATTGCTGGGGAAAGTAACATGACTGATGAAGAAGAAATTTTGCGATTGAGAATTCAGATTGAGGAGTACCGATCAGCACTCGCTCTAATTGCATCACCTATGCGGTCGGACGGTACATGGAATCGTGATCGTAAGGCGTGTCAGCAACTGGCAGAAAAAACTCTATCAGTAGTGATGTTATCACCACCTCCGGCTTCAATGCTGAGTGATATAGATGACTCAATGTATAGAGTTGTACTTGCAGAGAGAAATTTAGCATGGGCCGAAAATGATCGGCTTAGAGAACGTATTACCGAATACGAGGACAGTTATCGTGCGGTTATTGCGGAGAAGTGCTTTGCCGGCGATGAGATACACTGTTCTTGTGTGCCACCTTTACGCAGAGAAATTCATCATCTTACTGAAAAGCTTAAAACACTGGTTACTAATACAGGCGCCAATTCAGAATAAATATTAGATAAGATAGGAATATTAATTCGTGCATGTTGCTTGTCCATCCTGTAGTAAAAACTTTAAGGTTACTGCGGCACTTTTGGGTCAAGCAAAAGGTATGGTTCGATGCGGAGCCTGCAAACGCATCTTTAATGCCCTTCCTTTACTAAGAGACGATTTGGTTGCACTGCCTCCAATAGTGCCAATGGCTGCATTTGCCGTGGCACCTTCATTTGTTATTTCTCCACAATTGGGACGAGCGGCATCAATAGAGAATATTCTGCCGCCATCAACGGCTCCTCCTAAACCAACTCCTAAACCAACTACTCAACCGGTCGCTGAACCGACTAAGAAAAAATCTACATTTCTCAGTAGAGAAATTGCCGTACTTTTGGCAGCGGCGGCGTTGGCTCCGGGAATTGTTAAGCTAATTGAATACATCCCTCAATCAAAACCAAAAATCACAGTACAAGCGACTGCGGTAGGAAATACTGATTCGGTGTTAGTTCAACCTTCCTCAACCGTCCAAAACAACCAATCAAAATCTAAAATAGGGTCCTCTACACGCGAATCAGGAACTATTTCTACTAGAGAACCTACAAGACCAATTTCACCAAGTTCCCCGGCTGATATTAAGGGAATTACAATCTCCAAAACTACGATTGACGGTACAAGCAACCAGCCTATTATAACATTTGACCTTCGAAGTCCTGAAGAACTTTTAGCAGAAGCAAAGACTATTCTATTAAGCAGAAGCGGTAGCTACGATAAGGCTATAGATGACTTAAGGTCTATTATTTTAACTCAGCCGCAAGACAAAGCAAGAGAAGCCCATGAATTATTGGGCTATGCTTATGAAAAAAGCAAATTGCTTGACAGAGCTATGTTAGAGTATCAACGTTATTTGGCATTATATACTGAAGATGACGATGATAGAACTAGAGTGCGCCAGCGTTTGATGACGCTAGAAATATTAGACCCATCTGATAGTCATCGCATGGCCGGAGTTAAAACGAGCAAGGAACCTAGAAAAGGGGACAGTCTTGATTTTCAGGGCAACTTCTCTGAATATCTTTACGCAAGTTTTTTTGGTGGCGCAAAACAATATGAATCGTTGAGTGCTGGAAATTTTATGATGAAATTACAACATAATCAATATGAGTTGTCTAATAAGCTAAGGTTCTCTAAGGTTAAAGACTTTTCTTCTGGTTCAGATAAGACTGTGTTCTCTAATGCTTATGTAGACTTTCAAGATACCTTTAAAGGGTATGAGATACGTGTTGGTAGACAGCCTGCTGAAGCTGGTGCGATAAGTCGTTTTGATGGTATATCATCAAATATGCCAATTGGCGATAATCTAAAATTAACTATTGCAACCGGCATTCCATTCATTGGGCCAAATCAAAATACAACAAGAAAATTTCAAGGTGCAGAAGTAGAGTGGAATGTCAACGGAAATTGGGTATTAGGAACTTATCTAAATCGTGAAACCGCGGATAAATTCTTAGAGCGCATGGCCGTTGGAACAAATATTCACTACTTTAACAAGAATACTAACGTTTTGATTCGAGCGGAATATGATTCGGTTTACCATACTTTAAACATGGTGACTATACAGACTATGAAATACGTAGGACCATATGACTTTTTTCTAGTCTATGATCGTAGAAAGTCCCCTATGCCATACGGCGATATTGCATTAGGTTTGGGTTTGCTGGGTCCCACTAAAGAAGTGTATGGGTCAGTGGGAGACATATTTAATAGCTCGGGACTATCTCCTGCAGAAATATACACTTATATATCTAATTCTACTCCAACAGCATCGGCACTAGTATTGGGTGCAAGTAAAAAAATCAATAAGAATTGGACGGCGACGGTTAATGCACAGTCTACTAACATATCTACCACTCCAGGATTTAATGTTGCTCCGCAATTTACTCCCGTGCCTGTACAGGTAGGTGAAAAAGGTACCTACTCGTTCAATCTACATCTAAGAGGAGACCACGTGTACATTGATAACAACACTGTGGAGTTTGTGGTTAATAAAGGTGTAGGCGCAATGAAGTCATTTTATATTACTGCCGCGGACGAATACAGGTTTGGAGAAAATAATCAAAATAGTTTCTCAGCAATCATAAGATATGATAACTACGCTCAAAATTTATTATATACACATAATACTACCGGAATTCTTCGAGGGTTCTATGAAATAGGTAAAAACAAGATGTTAGAAGCGCAACTCTCAAAAACCTTATCCATCAATGATCCTATAAAAGAACCTGCTCAATCTAATACAAACACTACTTTTTATCTTGGGTTCAGATATGATTTCTAAAAGAACACTGTTTTTGCTTGCAATACTTCTTTTACCTTTAAAGACTATTGGAGCAGAATGCACTGCCTATGAAAAATTACATCCTTCTTGGCCGTTAAACGGTGCACACCTTTCTACTGGTAAATGCACCAGTTGCGGTATGTGTCATATACCTGCAGGCGCAGCAGTTTGGGTAGGAACACCTCGCAATTGCATTACCTGTCACAATGGAGACCCTAGTCGAATGACTGTTGGTCGTAGTGCTAAACATTTACCTACTCTGATGTTAAATTGCGGTGGTTGTCACAATACTATGCTTTTTAATAGTTTAACTGGTATAACTCAAACAATGATTCATAACACTGGATACCCTACTGTTATGTGTAAGGGATGTCATAACGGAATGTATACCAGTTATGGAGCGCAAGGAATGTCGAGAGATCACCCGCGGACTGTGAATAAGGTGGTTGTTGCAACAGTAGACTGTAATTATCCAGGTGGATGTCACAGTCCAAATAAACCATCCTTCAATAATTAAACTGTATTTTCAATATTAGTATAAATACTTAGAATTGATAAATACTTAGAATTGATAAATACTTAGAATTGACACTTTTAATTTAAATTAAAGAGGAATTATCTTGAATAAAATAAAAACGCTAGTTATATCCTTAGCTGCGTCTCTAGTGATGGCGCTGTCTTATGTGGTTGTACCGGTCACGGTAGCAACAGTTGGGATGATGGCTACCAGCAGTACAGCCGAAGCCGCTGAATGCACACTATATGAGACCATACATCCCAACTTCCCGTTAACTGGCTCGCACCTAAGTGTTGGTAAATGCAGCACTTGTGCAAGCTGTCATGCCGGCGGAGTTTATCTAGGCACACCTAAAATTTGTGCAACTTGTCACAGTGGCAACCCAATCGGGCAGATCAGTTCTGCAACTGTAGGAAAGAGTGCCACGCACATTCCTATTGGTACTGTCACTTGTGATACCTGCCATAATACTACAAGTTTTACCGCCACGTGGAAGATGAATCACGCCAGCGTAAGCGGGCAACGATGCGACACTTGCCACAATGGAACCTATACCAGCTATGGAGCTATGGGCAAACCAAGAGATCACGTACCAACTACTGCGGACTGCGGTACTTGTCACATTACCAAAGATACCAGCTCGCATAACGATGATGCTTGG
>Ga0114962_10003403_pt1 | contig 12888 bp, 15 predicted proteins | sample C_130820_MF_Meta_FD_87017 | JGI IMG/M metagenome (GOLD analysis project Ga0114962, IMG submission 87017) | Freshwater microbial communities from Lake Croche, Canada to study carbon cycling - C_130820_MF_MetaG | ecosystem: Environmental > Aquatic > Freshwater > Lake | place: Lake Croche, Canada... | reverse complement strand
TGGCTTTTGTTCATCCATCAAACTACTTAGGAAGTAGTATTAATTTTTCAAGTATTTAACAGGGGTAGAACTTCCAATAATACCATACCTTACTAGATACTCAATAAGAACTTCAACAGAGCTAGTCTTAAGTTTAAGCTTACCTGGAATATACTGCCCTCCGTCAGATATTTCAAAAAAGGACTCTCCCAGATAAGGATCATTAACCCAGCACGTAAGGAACACAGATGAAACCTTGGGCTCAATAACTAATGTCCAAGCTCTTGGATCAGCAATACCATAATCAACGAAGACTTTATGTGCAACGTAACCGGAGTCACGAAGACGCTTAAGCATATAACCAAGAGTTGTAAGTTTATTAGACATAAAAGTAATTAGTTAAATCACTTAACAAGTCCAGAAATAATATATTCAGTAAGAGGAGTCTCAAACTTAAACACTTTGAGCTTTTGATTAATCTTAATGGAAATGACTTCTGAATTAAAACTGAGGAGTAAAATATTCTGAATATTAATAGGAATGCTCTCTGATAAAGCTTCTCCTTCAAACGATTCAGAAATTTCTATATTGATTTCGTTTGTATTACATTTTTGTTCGTCTCCAAGTTTAGCAAATACTTTTCCATCCTTTGTATAAAAGTATAACTTCTCTGCATCAGGAACAATCGAATTAAACTTTAAAATATCTGAAAGCTTTGACTTCTGAAGATCGAATGTAGTATCAAATGTAATTTGACTAAGCTTTTCTTCACTAATAGCTTTTTTGTTATTAATGTAACTATCATCTAGCAAATGATACTTAAAAGATATAGTCGGGCTACTATACTTGATTACATTTGACTCAATATCTAATGCAATATTATCTTCATCAATACCTGAAAACAAACGGAGGAATGTTTTTGAATCAGGAATAATACACTTAAACGGATCACTTACTTTACAAGGAACTGAAGCTAGAAGGATTGTAGAATTATCAGAAGAAGTGACAAGCGTCTTTACGCTTGAAGAATCTGAAGGAAAATCTAAGCAAACATTATCCGACAACTTGCTAGCTGGTACTAACAAATTTTCGACCAAAGACCTTTTATTAATTTTGATATTCATTCTGACTTACTAGACTTTTTGTAGCTAGAACTTTCTTTAGGTAACTCAAAGCTTTCAATTGCTTTGGCAATACGCTCAAGATTTTTATTAATGCTCACAAACAATTCGAACCCCGGTGATCCTGGAGGAGGGAACGAAAACTCCATTTGATTTTGATCTACAGGAACTTGAGGAATTACCGAAGCTCCAATAGGACTAATAGTTTGTTGCAGGGGAGCTGTAACTCGAACAGGAGCTTCCTGTTGTGGTTCCTCTTGTCTTGGATATGACATCTCAGCTTCCCTATTAACAGCCTCAAGAATTCGTCTTTCATCCTCTCTAAGATTTACGGCAGGATCCCTATCGGTTCCGTTGAGAAACTGTCTTGGGTGCATCTTAACAGCAGGTCCTGTCATGTTACTTTGCTGAGTAGTAGCTTCGTCTACCTTCAGAAGTTCGCTTCCGAAGATTTGAGCTAATGTAGCTGCTGCAATTTTATCTTGGTTTGTCATAAATTATTAACGAAGTCCGTGAGGAATACCTTTATTGATTACTGCGGTAGCTTCCCAAGGATGCAGGGATTCTAGATGATCAGTAACAATACTAAAGTCGGAAATTTTCCCATCCGTAAACATCTAATCCAATCCCTGATAGAAAAGACGGATAGCATCCTCCGTAAAGATTAAGTTTGCTCCATTAAGTTCAGCAAAAGCCTGCTCATCCCTTCTCTTACAAATAACGACAACTTCTGTTGGAACTTTAGAGCGTGCCATTTCAATAATATCTTCAATGTACACAACATTTTTGGGATCAAACTGAACAGTGATCTTAGCAATAGAACGCTGACTATGGCCATTAGCTGCTCGACCTCGCTTGTTAGTTGCGTCTTGTGCAAGCTCAAATGAACAAGGACAAGTTGAACTGTAAACATAATTGACAGTCAAGAAAAACTTATATTCCGTATCATGTTTCTGTCCCTCAAGAACACAGTTGTAGTAAATATGTCCCTCAGCCTTTTCGTGACTAAGTTTAACTCCGTCAACTACTTTGAATACTTGTTTGTCTGGAGCATCTGATGGAAGCTCCTTACGAGTACGAAGAGCCTTCTGAGTCCAAGGATACTTAAACTTCATCTTACAATACACATCCTTTGACCCTTGCTTCTGTTGGAGAACGTCCAAAATATGAGTAATACCTTCAACAGAAACGTGATTAGCAATCTGTTCATGCATTACAATAGGAAAGCGACTTAGATTTAACCCTTTTGCATTTGGATTATCTAATGATCCATATAAAGAAACTGAAGTAGTAAGCTTCTCTACCGAGCCATCTCTACGAATAAAGTTAACAGGAAGATCTACACCCGATACACCAACCTTATTGATAGGTACTCGAGCTCCAGGAATTACTGGATCGATCTGAGGATCCGGAAGATCCTTATCTTCCGGATAATAATTCTCATCATACTCAAAATTCAAATGAGGCATGTGAGCTGAGTAATCGTTATGATTAATAGACATATTAGAGATCAGCAAGAAGCTTCTTGAGCTTTTCGTCAGTGGACTCGGCCGACTCGTCCTCGGAAATAGTGTCCGAAGAAACTACTGCCTTCGTTGGAGAAGGAGCAGTGTATGTGGATGTCTCCTCTTCCTCTTCTACCTCTGGAGCAGATCCAGTAGTAAGATTAAAGAAGTGCTCATCGAGCAGGCGCTGCATATCAGCAGTGGTTGTCTGCTTATTGAGTGCAGTAAGATCGTGAATAGAATTGTAGACGGTATCGATATCTACTCCACTAACCTCAGAAGGAGAAAGAAACTTCGAAGACGCATATGTAACCATGAGCTTCGAACTACGGCCAGCACCTGCACGATTCTCGCACTTAATACGGAGAGTCGAACCGTTTACTACATCATAGACCTTCTCTACACCAAACTCGGAAGCGTCGTCTCCCTTAAGAGCGCTGTCAATAACCTTTCCTAGCTCCTTACCATAACGAAGGATCTTAACCTTACCTTCGTTCTCTGGATTCGTAGGATCAGAAATGACATAAACATTAACTGTCCAAGCTTCCTTACGAGAAAGTACGGAAGCAGCTGCCTTCTCAGACTCCGTACCCGTACGATAGGTCTTCAGATAATATGTATCGATCGGGCAAGACTCCCCGAAGGTAGTTGGGCAAAGAGCAGTAACAAACTTGCCAGTAGAATTAGAATTCCAACCATGGTTATAATAATGGTAGATTGAGTTGGCTGGATCCTTTGGATTTGGAACCAAACGGACCTGGTAAGTGTTACCAGGTGTGAACTTAAGGATTTCCTTATAAAGAGCATTGCCTCCTCCATTCTTCTCAGAAGAAGAAAGAGATTGCTTGATTGCTTCGAACATTGACTTTGTGTTTACTGATGTACTCATATGGGTTTATATTACGTTGGTTTGTTGTTTTGTCAACTCTGAATGAATAAAATTATTCATGATTGGCAAAGCTTTTTTGAGGTATGGTTGTAACTCTTTGGATTGTACATACATACTTCGAAGATATCTAAATTGTTCTACAAATTCCCCGACAAAAAAGCTACGAACGTCTTCAGCAAGGCTTTGTACGGAAGAAAACATGTTTGGAAATTCCATAATCGAATACACATTGATTTTGTTTTGTTTGTAGTGTGTCATCCAAGTGAACATATCGGATGTAGTGTGAGTGGGGTATTTGTGAAGGAGAATTTTATTCTCAATACAAAAGTGAGCAATAAACTTTAAGGACTCCTTCACACTCTCCAGTTGTGAGTCTGGATCTTGGAGGAAGATCTGCTTTTTATATGTTGAATAAGCCTTTACGGCTCTCATTGTCGAAAAGTAATCCAGTCCAAAATACTCGACATCTGGATATAATTTATAAGGAGCTTCGAAGAATGTATTGATATCAATCTCTGGATGCTTTCTGATAAGGTTTGATATCCTCTTTAAGAACTTGTGTTTGTCCGTATCTTCTATTTTACTAAAATCCTTTCGGATCTTAAAGGGCTTATTTTTAAGTGAGCGGGAAACAGCAAGGTGCTTATTAAAGATGAGACGTTCTAATTCCGACAATTTGTCCATGAGAGCAAATTATACCACAAATCCGTTTAAAGCTAAACATATATTTTTCGAGTTCTCTGAGCCGAACTTTTACCGTTTGCTTTTCTAATTACGCTTTTAGTAAATTTACTCTTTACTAGAGCTGGATGCAAATACAACAAGGAAAGAATGGATTCCTTAAAAGATTCTGAAGCTGTGATTTCCGTAAAGAATTCTTGATACTTTGTAGTTTCAAATAAAAGAACAAACAACGTCGTTACATTTATCTTCTTGTTCTCCAACATGGAAATTAATGATCCAGCTTTGAGCACTCCATCGATAAATTCCCTAGAACGGATACGGTCTAGTGGATTTGCATTTGATGTATCTAATTCTAAGTTAGCAGGAAACAGCATTAATGTAATTACTCTTTATTTTAAGGGTTTCAACATCTTTGTGAATTCAATAAATTCTTCCGTAAGTGTTCCGCCTGCTGCAGCGGCATGACCTCCTCCATTTGCAATTCTCTGAACAAACTTTGACACATCAACCATATGATTAGTCGGGGATCGTCTTACGGCTATTCTTTGTTGGTCAACCATAACAGCAATAGCAACTTCTACTTTGTACTTCTCAAACAAATAATCACAACACTCAGCTACATACTTGTTGCAAAAGGCAGCTCCAACTAGAACAGGGGTTCCTTCAAACTCTACAGTTCCAATAAAAGGATTAAGAGCTTCAAGATATTCAGCTCTATGCTTCTTATAAAGAAGAACTGTATTGGTCTTAAATTTATCGAAAGGTTTGAAACCGTCAAAATAATCTTCTACAAATGATTCAAACTTATTCTTAGTGCTATGATAAACAATATTGAGATCCTCTGATAAAGGAGTTGCTTTAGTATTGGAATCGTGGTCATCAGCTAAAGCGATTAAAGTTTTTTGAGCTGTTGTAATTTCAATTCCTTTTGGTTCGATTAAAGTTTTATAAACAAGCTTAGCACAGGAACTATAATCTACGATCTTAGTAGTGGCGTTCTTAAAGGGATACAAATTTGTTTTGTGATGGTCAATAATAACTACATTCTTTCTGTCAATCTTCTCTCCAATCTTTGAAACATCTAGGTCCAAGAAATATAAAGGATTATCTTCTCCAACTCTTGCAAGCAGCTTATCGACATCCGCTTCAAGCTTCTTTGGAGTAGTTCCAACGTAGCTTAATTTCTTTCCAAGAGCCCAACAAAGGACGATATAAGAAACTATACCATCCAAGTCATTGTGAGAAACTATAATTGGTTCTTTATTCATCCGAAAGCTTATTTAACGCGTCATCTACGCTTCTGACAACGCTGTCTGTTGAAGGATTATCGTTCTCAAAGAAATCGGGATTAGTTTCACGAAGCGTTAAAGTATTGTAGTTACATCTAAAGGCTCCAGTTCCAAAATTAGGACCAAAGCGGTTCTTCATCATGCCCATATTAATCACTCCAAGTGTCCTATCTTCTTCCTCCTGCCAAATAGAACACATAACATCACATGTCGCAGCAAGACCAATACTCTCAGACACTCCTTCCATTCCAGGTGAAGCTGTATTGAAAGAACCTCGGTTGAGTTGAGTGGCTGATACAATCGGTATACTGTGTTTAAAAGCCATAGCTCTTAAGTGTTCACAGATTTCTTTTACTGATTCGTACGAATTAAGATTTTTAGCAATAGGATGAATTAGGTTTACATAATCTATTACAATGATATCTGGTACAAACCCCTTATGTTTAAGCTTTGTTACATATGAATCTATTTGTCTCACTGTAACTGACTTTGGAGGATATTCCTTAATAATGAGCTTACTGCTAAGTTTCTTCTTAATATCGGTAAGTTGATCCTTGAGCTCGTTAGTAAATGTCTTCAGATCTCCATGGGGAATTTGAGTTAGCTGAGAGCTAATACGCTTAGCATACATGAACTCAGACATTTCCAAACTAACAAGAAGAACGTTCTTGTCCTCCATAACCATGTTTGCAGCTATGTTTCCTAGTACGATTGACTTTCCGACATTGACTTGACCTGCAAATACAGTAAGAGTTTTTGGAAATAAACCCCCTTCGCACTTATCGTCAAAGAACTTCCATCCTGTCGGGATAGGATTATATGTAGCAACCAGGTCCTTAATATGTTTATCGATATCGTCAAAGTACCAATGACCTAAATCCTCAGTGAGGTTAATATTATAAGCTTGCTCAAACTCAACCAGAGCATCTTCGATCCTAAAAGTTTCATCGGAAAACTTATCAGCAACATTGAGGATGGTCTTGTATATGAAGCGCTCTTTAAGAAACCTCTCCGTGTTTGCAATCAGTTCTTCTTTGTTAAAGACAGTTTCTAACCGAGCCAGCTTTGGTTTGATATTATCTAGAGCTTGACGATCTTCAGCTGAGGTCATCTTGGCCTTAATCTCTGTAAGAGAAGGAACGGAACCTCTTTGAGTAAAAAACTCTGTTATTCTACTGATGACCTTGCTAATATTCTTATCAACAAATAAAGAAGCATCAAGATATCGAACTACTGAACTTAGATATTCTGAATCAGATAAAGCATTTAGCAATAAAATGTTTTCAAAATAATCTAAATCCAGCTTAGAAGGTAACGGAGTTTTACTCATCTACTTCAGTATCATCAAAATCGCTCGCAACTTCAACATCAGATTCGTTCTTAAAACAAAGTCCAACCTTGAGCTTCTCTTCTAGTACCGGAAGAATCTTAGCCCATACAGCATCGTCTTCTTTCCAATCCTTAAAATATCCAAGCAGTTCTCCGTTGAATGCATACTGATGACCACGCTTTTCGAGTGCTCCGTATCCTTCAGCCATCTCAAGAAGACCAGAATACTTGTTCAAGCCTGTTCTGAAGTTAAGATACATTTCCGTCTCAAGGAATGGGGCAACAAAACGATTCTTTGTAGTGAGTGTACGAAGAGTCATTCCATTAATACCTTTCGATAAGAATGTAGTTTCTGTATTGGAATCCTTATTCTTACTGTCTTCTGTCTTCTCCGTCTTCTTTGCCATCTGAACAATCACAGAAGCCATATAAAGAGGACCCGAACCACCTGCTTGCTTCTTAATTGCAGAAGGATGAAGCTGAGAAGGATCGTCGTAGATGTGATTAGTAAATACTACAGGACAGTTTGCCTTTGCAGCAGCGTGAGTGATTGCTCTCATCAGACTCTTCAAAGCCTTTGCTCTATTACCCATATCAAGCGTGTCTGTTCCTTCGTCAATCTTCTTCTTCTCCTGAGTTGTAATAAGATTACCGAGCGAATCAATAACTAGAAGTACCTGTCCATGAAGATTATTAGCAATAACAGAACTCAAGAATTGAACAATTTCGTTTCGACACTGCTCAGTAATTTCTGAGGGAACATGCTTAATTTTTGATGTGTCACAACCAAGTCGCTTGGCTGTTGCTTCGTCCAACGCTCCTTCGGTATCAAAATAAGCAATATACATTCCTTTCTTCTGTGCATTTGCCATAACCTTGTTACACATAAGAGTCTTACCACAAGACTCTGGTCCTACAAATCCTGTCAGTCTTCCCATTGGAATTCCTCCATATAAGGAACCCGAAATAATTGCATTGAGTGCATACGATCCTGTATCAATCCATTCGTTTACGGATGACAAACTTCCATCGTCTAAGGATTTAGCAGAAGGATTAAGATTTTCTAAAACCTTAAAAGCGTCTGCAATTGATCCTACATTTTTACTTTCTTCATTCTTTTGTTTAGCCATATTGAATATTATGCCACCCTTTAATTAAATTTCAACAAAAGAAAAGGCCTCCGAAGAGGCCCTTTCGAATGTATGTATGTCCTGATTAAGCTTCGTCAGAATCAAACAACTTAACAACTTCGGGAGAACCCTGAGGAGCTGCCGGAGCTGCAAACAGTTGCTCATACTGAGCAGCAAACTGAACAACGAACGTAATCTCGTCAGCAATTGTGATATTGGCCTTCTTGAAGTGCCAGACAGTTGCTTGGGCACGATCAGCCTGAAACTCCCTAAAGAACAAAGGCAGAATCTGAAGTTGAATCTGTCCTGTCTGGGTGTTTGGCTGAACTGCTACGAGAGCGGGATTCTCAATAGAAAGAATTTCGTCTGTCTCATTTGTTGCCTTTCCGATGATTGTTCTTCCGATTGTGTCAAGAAAAACTACTAGGTTGTTGGATGTATTACTCATATTTCTCTTATAACTTACTACCCTTTTTAATAGGTTCAACGGATAATGTGTAATTAAATACTGCTTGTTCTCCACTTGGAGTTAATAACACTCTATCGTTCTCAGCAATCCATACTAATTCGTGCATACAAAAAGCGTGTAACATATCTTCTTTCAAGTCTCCATCTAAAAAATCTTCTAAAAAGAAATCTTTAGTTAAAAATTGTTTTAGAATTTTAAAAATTTGTTTTTTCTCGGAACTTTTCATTGGCCAAACATTTCAAATAGATCAGTCTGAATTTCTTTTCCTATAACTGGAAGTGTCCAGCCGATTGCTTCATATAGTCTTTCGATAGGTTGAGTAACGAGCTTTGCAAACATTCTGTCCCAATTGACTTCCAGGCCAAATTCTGTAGGAAGACTAACAGCGTAGGAGATTGCATCCAAACCGTATTTGTTCTTTGTACAATACAACTTTTTAACCTTTTGGCCAGTTTGAATGGCCTCCAACTTATTTGATAAACCTAATTGTTTGATAAGAATATTGAAAGCGATTGCTCCCTTTACGTGGGAAGGAGTGGCGTTCTTAAATTTGTATAAGGAAGCTCCTTCTGCATATTTTTCTAAATTGTTGACTGAAGTTCTCAATGCAATGTCGTCTGGACTCAATGCACAAAATTCTGCATAGCTTGATCTATATACTTCGTTAGCTTCTTTTGCTGAACGAGTAAGCAAAGCCGTCTTTGTAGTCTTCTCAATAAACTTCTTAACCTGTTTCGGTGTTGTTGAGCGAACAAGTTCTACACCAACAAACTTAAACTTATCTACTTTAATTCCTTTATTGTTTAATACATGAAGGATATAACGCTTCTTCTGAAGGAACACTCCAACATCTGCAATTACTTCTCGTTTGAAAGCAAATCGGGGATCTATTGAGTATAAATCCTTCTTCGCCCATGCTAAAATTTCAGTATTTACATGAGCATCGATAATATCAACAATCTCATTTACTTTGGGATTAATTTCTCCCTCTATGAGAAGAGGAAGGTTTAGTTTATCTAACAAAGGTTGAATAGTCACATATACCGAATTGTGTATAAGAACATCGTTTGCAAAAAACGTATGTTCTGTGTTGTCTGACATTTCCACGTCGTATACGTACTCATCGTTAAATGCACCAATACATTCAACAGAGTCTATATCTAAAATTTGATATGTAAAATTACTCATTTATAAATTTAAAGCATTTTGATATAACTTCTTCTTTGTTTTTAATATAATCATTCTCCCATATCAACAAAACTTTGCAACCGTGTATATCCTCAAGTACTAAATTACGTCTTATAGTTTTTTCGTATAACTCTTTTGCTGTAGCTTTAGCTCTAGTGTTTATAAAATCTGGTTTATATATTTCCGGATTACCGTGCCAATAGTCCCCAGCAAACTCAATAATTCTTCTCTTAGACAACTCACAAAAATCCACAAACATAGTTTGATATCCTGTTTTAGCAAAAAAATATTCGTAATTTTTAGAGTCATAATACACAGTATTTTGTATATTTTTATCAATCTTATTATGTATATTATCAAATAATTCGTTTGCTAACTTTGACTGTCTCTTATATTTGGATTGCTGTTCAAGATATCTATTCCATTTTCCGTTGCCTATTATTTTTCCGTATCTTTGTATGAAATTATTCAAAGTATTGGATTTTTTATTACATAAGTCCTTGTATTTTATTGCTCCATTTTCTTCTCCATATTTTTCTACAAAATAATCTAACGTAACACCTGCTTTGCTTTGAGTTTTTCTGTATTCATTCCATTTTTGTGTGCCTTTCTCTAACCCGTGTCTATTTATAAAATTTTGTTTAGTACTAGCTCTATTGTTATTGTACTCATTGTATTGTTGTTCAGTCCATCCATATTTTTTCTTTTTATATTCAAAACTATTAGATACAGCTTGTTTTTTTATATATAAATTCCATCGGTTAGTACCTTCGTCATCTCCATACTTTGCAATCATGTTCAACTTAGTAACCTTTCGCAATTCTCTGAGGTGATTTGAATATAAATCAGCCTTTGTAATATTATGTTTAGTAATATATTCATTTATTGTTAAGCTGTGTGCATGTTTAAGATGTGTGTGAGTAATTTGAGGCATTGGTTTATTGCACTCATTACAAATTATAAAAGTGTTTTTGTTATTAGGATCAACTTTGGTCAGAGTGTTTTTATTTTGCATATGGGTATTTATCAAGACACAGCTTTTTATTTAGTGTCTGTATATGACCTTAGTTTATAATAACCATCTTGTCGGTATCTAGATTTATGTCCTTTGGAGAAATACGTAATAGTTGTCCGCTTCTTAAGACCATACAACCATGATCCTCTGTCATAATAATTTCTTTTCCCCCCACATTAATTTTGTATTTTTTCTTTGATACTTTATGTCTTACTAGATTTTTTACATTGCCCCAAACCACTTTATTGGTTGCTGTACAAAAAGTTGGTAGCTTGAGTCCTTTATTTTCTACATCTATAATTTCGTGACCGTGATATGAAATAGTTTTTTCGGAGTCGATAAAATTATCATATAAGGTTTCTATTGGCAGTTCTCCTATATTAGTTTTTAATACAGTTTCTCCAACCACCGAATCTGTATCCTGATATATTGTTGCGGATTTATTATCAATTCCGTAATTAGCTTTAATATAAGCATCAATGATTGATGAACCAGCCTTCGCAACATTCTGACCAGTCATTGTAATAGACATAGCGTTATCGATGTCCATCATCGAAGAGTGTTTATTAGCAAACGTACCGTAAATACTATTCAAGAAAATCTTTAAAGTGTATTGAAGAGTATCAAAGTAAATTATCTTTGATAAAGTGACTTCATCCGTTGCTTTTGCAAGCTCCAATTTATGTAGCTGCTTCTGAATATCTACACGCTCTTTGTAAATCTCATCGATCAAATTTGGAATGACTCCCTTGGACTTCTGAGAGTATAATACTCCAGCCTTTGATATGGACATCTTCTCTGACACTAGAAACTTCTTAAAGCTTTCTACTTTTGTAGTATGAAGCTTTCCGTTAACCAATTTAATAGTAATCTCTTCTGAAGTATCAAAATCTCCAGTAACAATCTTTCCAATCTTTGTCTCTGGAGATATATTCAGTGTAATAATCGTATTAGGATACAATGAATTAACGTCAAAGCTTACTATACTCGTTTGCAATCCTCTTTCTGGATCTTTGACGTATCCCCCTTCATACGACTCTCGGTCGTTGTTGACGCCGAACGTAGGGATGATAAACCCCTGTTTATGAGCCTGAATAGCAACAGCTCCAGTTACGATAGCAATTTTTCCCAAAGCTGCTTCTAAGTTAGTACAACCCTTGTATGCAAGGAGTCTAACAATCTGTAGATACTTCAGTTTATTTTCAAGCTTAACGAGAAGGTGAACGTCTTGTATGTTATAGTCAACAAACGTCTTCCAATCGTTTGTTGCCAATTCTCCAAGACTTGCAGCATTAAAGGCAATCTTTCCTTCCCCAAGTTCTGTCTCGGAAATATAATTTAAAGAATATGACTCTCTTTCTCCTACAGAAAATGTCTTATAAATCTCCATATAATCAATACAACTAATGCCGCCAATGAGCCACCTAATTTGTTCTTTACCATCAGCAGTATAAATCTTTCTGCTGTGAACTCTGCCTACAGGGGAAAATTGACTGAGGAAGTCTTCTCCAAACAAGTTAATGCAACGGTTAATAATATACGGAAGATCAAACCCAGCTGAATTCCAACCACTAACAATATCAGGGTGATCTACTTTCCAAAAATCTACAAACTGGAGAATAAGATCCTCTTCATCCTTACAACGGTGGTATATGCAATCCTCAAGTGTGGAAGTATATGCCTTTTCCAATCCCCAAGTGTGAGTAGACTTCGTCAAAGTATCATAAACGGTAATAAGATTAATTGGTTCTCTTGCTTTTTCGGGTGTTGGAAATCCCTTTGCTGAACTCATGTCCAACTCAATATCGATAAAAAAGGTCTTTAGAGCAAACTTAGAAAAGTCGGGACCGTTATTAGAGTCCTTGTACATTTCAATTAAGAATTGCTGTTCTGGGCCAATATTATGAAAGAATCGCTTGTTGGCATGACCATCTGTAAACTTCTTCCTTTCAATACTATTCTTAAACATTTTCTTTACCAAAGGAGTCTTAAAGATTGAAGTAGCATCAACAGCTCCATCTTTTTCTACATAAAGATATGGCCTAAACGGAATCTCTGTATCAATTCTATCTCCCGCATCCGTCCATGTCCGAAGAAACACGGATTCGTTGAAGGGATTATAATTTACACATCTATACATGCATCCATTATACTATCAAAGCTGCGGACAATCAAACTAAATATTTTCTGTCTGGAGATCCAAAGTCTGTGAAGTACGTCTCATAATGCTTCATTAGATTTGGTTCATCGTCAAGCCAGAATTTACTTGCATGTTCTCTAGCTTTCTTAC
>Ga0114962_10003402_pt1 | contig 12892 bp, 13 predicted proteins | sample C_130820_MF_Meta_FD_87017 | JGI IMG/M metagenome (GOLD analysis project Ga0114962, IMG submission 87017) | Freshwater microbial communities from Lake Croche, Canada to study carbon cycling - C_130820_MF_MetaG | ecosystem: Environmental > Aquatic > Freshwater > Lake | place: Lake Croche, Canada... | reverse complement strand
TAGAGGTGTATTTAGACCAAGATAAAGATAAATTAAGATCACGTGCAACTCATATAAATTGGACAAAATTCCTGGAAAATGATAGTGCGAACTCATTTACACCAGCAGAAGATGGTGTACGATTTACCGATGAACGCGAGGATGATTACAATACTTTGATGGATAGTATTTCAAAAGCTCCATCAAATTCATTAAAATTAAGTTCTGCGAGTGCTATAAAATCAACCTCATTTGTAGCAGAAAAAGAGGAAGACAAAGAGGAAGCTGATGTGGATATCGACGACATTTAGAGGATGCAACACCAGAAAAACTCATAAACTATAAATTTTATGTTATACTTGAGAAGTATAAAATAAAAAAAAACAAATCCACTCATATGTGGATATTTTTTTTGTAAAGTGTAAAATAAAGCTAATACCCACACTAAAGTGGATAAAAACTATGATATATTACACATATATTCATATTCCTTCGGCTGCCTCCGGCAACTACGGAATATAATCGGAAAACTTCGACTCGCTGCGCGTCGTCTACGTTTTCCTCCATTCCGTTCACCCTTCGCCTTTGACTGCGCGAGCAGCACTAGTTACCGAAGGTAAATGGATGAATATTCCTTCGGCTGGCGCCTACGGAATATAATCAGAAAACTGCTGGTCGCGATGCGACCATCCGTTTTCCTCCATAATCTTATTATACATGCTCCAATGCATTTTAACAATTATGATATTTTGCGATCTCCTGTAAATGATATAGGTGTTTTGAAGTAAATTTTTGTAAGTATAGAAAAAGTTTGCTGTTAGGAGACACTATAACTATAGGTAATCCTTTAAACTAAAATAGTACATACTAATAAATTAGTTATATTCATCATTATTTTTTATGTACTCATAGTAATGGAAGCAAACTTATGTCGTGTCCCCGTGTCTATTGGTGAATTATTTGATAAATATACTATTTTACAAATCAAGAAAGAGAGAATTACACAGGAACACAAATTGATCATGGTAGAAAAAGAATTGACATATTTAAAAACATATATAGACAAGTATCTCCTGGAACCTGAATTAGTCAATGAATTAAAGGAAATAAATGAAGAGCTTTGGGTAATTGAAGATCAAATAAGAGAGAAAGAAAAACGTTGTGAATTTGATGAAGAATTTATAGGGTTAGCTAGACGTGTTTATATAACAAATGACAAAAGAAGTGACACAAAAAATAAAATTAATTCAATATTAAAATCCGAATTAATGGATATAAAAAGTTACACACAATATTAGATTATGGATGACATAGAGAGGTATACAAAAATCATAGAAACAAATCCGGCAAATGTGAATAAATATTTGCAAGAATTGGCTGCAATATATGAATCCCAAAAAAAGTATTATGATGCAGTTGCATGCTATGTTAAAATATTAAAAACAGAAAAAACAAATATGTCCACCATTGGTGTAATAACAAACCAAATAGGAGTATGTTATAGTAATATAAATCAATTTAAATTAGCCATACATTATTTCAACAAAGTATTAAAAATAAAAGAAATCCCTCAGGTGTATTCTAGCATAGGAATGTGCAGTATAAATTTAAAAGATTATAAAGCAGCAGAAATAAATTTATTAAGATCGTATGAGTTGGATAATACGAATAGTCAAACAAGCAGTTTGTTGGGACAAATATATTATTATACAAAAAAATATGATAAATCCATAAAATATTATAAAAAGGCAATAAAAAAAGGGGATGATCCAATTAAATTATACACATTATCATTTAATTATTTGTCAAAAAAAGATTTTAAAACCGGGCTTGAGTTATACGAAAATAGGTTGGCTTATAATAATATAAATAAGCAGACAAATGCAAATGAAAGATTAGATGTTCCGTTAGCATACTGGAATGGTACAGATAAATGTAGCAAATTATTACTCTTGGCGGAACAAGGATTAGGTGACAATATTCAATATTATAGATTTATTATTGAGTTGTCGGAAAAATATCCAACCATGAAAATTACCTATTTTTGCAAAAAAGAATTAGCACACATTTTCAAGACGTATAATAATATTGAAATTATACATAACATACTAGTATCTAATAATGCATTCGATTATGATTATAAGTTATATATTATGTCCTTGCCAAAAATATTAAATGTAACCACTATTGTCCCTAATAAAATAAATTATATCAAAACCCACGAAGATAAGTTAATTTTTTGGAAGGATAAAACGAGTTCATTAAAAAAATACAAAGTCGGATTTGTTTATAATGGATTAGTACTATCCTATGTAGAAAAAAATATACCTTTGAAAGAATTTGAAATCCTTTGTGATCTAGATATAGAATTAATTTGTCTTCATAGAAAGGGCGAATTGGAACCTGATTTAAATAATATTAGTTTTAAAGATAGAATCACTCATTATGATATTGATATTGAAACACCATTTGAAGATACTATTCATTTATTACAAAATTTAGATCTATTAATTAGTATTGATACCTATATAGTTCACTTAGCAGGCGTATTAAATGTTAAAACGTGGTTGTTGTTAGGTATTTCAGATTGGCGTTGGTCAGATGATGAACATACAACTTATTGGTATGATTCTGTTGAATTAATAAGGGCAAAAGAAGGAGGTGACCTGAAAGACGTATTACAAATAGTAAAAGATAAATTAAGATCTCAAATAACCCCTATAGATCCATAGAATATATAGTAAACTAGCTTAGAGTAATAGTACTATATTATGTATAGTACTACTAGATAATCCAGCTAATACACTTATAATAAAACTACTTTATTATGAATATTTTCAAGGCACAACAAAACAACATCAACAATAATACCACAGATCAAAGGTCTTCTAATTTTAAACCATATAATGCACCAGACAAAAACAAGGCGAAGGCATTCAATATGATGGAAAAGGATTTTCCTGATTTTATTGAAAATAATACTATATCTGTGAAATCAGACAACGAATTGCAAGCATTAAGTTATATGAAGGCGTCTACCCAAGAAATCATTATTCCAGAAAGTAATGAAATAAAATTAGAACCAGGATGGGTAAGTTTATCTTATGACAACAATCGTAATGTAGTAACGAAACCATCATCCAAATCTGTATTAAAAGAAGGCTCCGATAAATTATCACTAGAAGAATATAGTGAACATGCAAATTATATATTTAATCGAATGGTTCACAAATGGGAACGATATAAAGAAAATTTCATAGACTTAAATGGTATAGAAGAATATGATAGGATATATTTAAAAATTATAATTCATGAGGAAGAAGAGATGGAAGAAGAAGAAATATATGACAACTATTATGAATATGAATATGATAATTACTAACAGATAGGAATAATAAAAAAATTGATGTATTTTGTATGATATAAGTTTTGTTCAACATTATAAATACCCATATTTTGAAAAATGGAATACGCATTATTTAATCATAGAACACCTGTTCATTTCCTTGTTATTCCTGATAGCGTAATTATTACACCTATATATGTAATCACTACTTCTATCAGTAATATTATTTCATTTGTATATAACTATCAATATTATATAGTTATATACATTTTATTGGCATTTGTGTCAGTATTATTGTATACAGGATTAACAGGAATACAAAAAGAACTAGACAGGATTGCCAAAGTCAATCGTAGGATTATGTAGGAAAACGTAGGCGTTAGCCGAAGTTTTCTGAGTTTATTATATTGTAAATTTATAATACATTATTACGATGAATGAAGAATGGGAAAAAGACTTAGAAGAAGATACTATTTTAGACAGCAAATGGATTGATGATTTTCAATCACAAGATAAAGAGTATGAAAAATATTACAAAAATGATTTACACCATATTAAACTACATTGCATTTATGTAAACGCAAATAATGAGATTGAAAGAATAAAAAAAGAAGTCGTACATTTGAGATCAGTCAATTATGTTTCTAGAGAAGAAATAATTGGAATACTAAAACGGAACAGCATAAGTAATAACCAAAGATACTCCGTTTTATCCATATTAAAATATAATATTGATATGGAACCTTCTGATGTACCATTTTTTTTAATGGATCGTAGTAGTAGTAGTAGTAGTAGTAGTAGTAGTAGTAGTAGTAGTAGTAGTAGTAGCAATACCTTTCTAACATCTATAAAAAACATTGATGCCATACCATTAAATCAATCCATAAACATGTTTTCCAATCTGAATAATTTATTCATTGTTTATAATGAAAAGGTGATGCTAGCGAACAACAACAACAACAACACACATACTCATAATACAACAAAAAAAATATATATTAACCCCGTATATCGTCACAAAAAACACAATGTTACCCAAAGAGTAACATTAAAATAGTTGAAACAACTTAAAGAAAAAACAACTATATATTATAACATTGATAAATGGCAGCACTAATAAACGCTCTTGACACACAAATCCCGAAGCAAATTGGAGAGAATGGACATATTGAATATACTTGGTCGAATAATAATTTGAAAGAAAAAATCACTCAATTTCATTTCCAAGTAACCCGAACAGATGAATCTACCATTGAATCACTATCGAAAGTCCTCAGACAAATTTTGACAAGATTACAAAAGGGTCTGCTCTCAAATAAAACCGAGAGTCAAGAGCTACTCACAATATTATATAAAATGATCGGACACACACGTGACATTGTTAATGGTAAGGGTGAGTATGCCCTGTCCTATATGATGGTCGCTGTGTGGTACGATTTTTTCCCAGAACTAGCCATGTTCGCATTAGAAAAATTTGTGTCATATGACAATACAAATGTCAATACAAATGACAATGAAAATTTATCGGAGCACTCATATGGATCATGGAAGGACATTAAATATTTTTGCAACTATTGTAAATCACAATTCATGCCTGTAAGTCATCCGTTAATTCAACATGCATTCAGTCTATTGAATAATCAAATTGCCAAAGATGCATCAAGCCCTTCTACCACCCCAAAATCATTGGCACCAAGATGGGCTCCTAGAGAAAAGTCGACAAAATTCGGTTGGATTTTCCAAGAATTGGCGTTGATTTATTTCGGTAACTACCTTGAAACCGCTACTACTCCAGATAAGCTGGATAGAGCCGTACTTAAATGCAAGATGGATTATCGAAAAGTTTTGTCATCCCTCAATAAGCAGTTAAACACTACACAAATCGACCAATGCGCAAATACGTGGCAAAATATTGATCATTCCAAGACCACTTCTATTACCATCAGCAAACAGAAACAAGCATTTTTGAATGTCAAGAAGGATGGAAGTCAAAGGAGTGAGGCGATTGATCGCATTATTTGTGCGGATAAATTTAAAGAACGTATCAAGAAGGCTGCAGCGGGAGAGTGTGAAATAAAAGGTTTGCGAGTCGGTATGGAACTTTTTACTATTCAAGCACTTGAATTAATTAAACGCAAATATAAACATGCGGATCAAGACGACTACCAAATAGAGATGGACTTATTAAACTCGCAGTGGCGCAACAATGCAACACAAACAGAATCACTCAAAGATATGATTGCCATGGTTGATTTTTCTGGGTCCATGGATGGACCACCAATACATTGTGCATATGCAATGGGATGTCGTGTGGCAGAGAAATCACGACTAGGTAAACGAGTCATGTCTTTCTGTGCCAGTCCCACATGGCACAATCTGGAAGATTGTAATAATTTTACAGATATGGTTGAACGTTTACAAGAAGGAGAATTGGGGTATTCCACCAATTTTTACTTGGCCTTAGATCGTATTCTTGACGCTATTATCGAGATGAAGCTTACTCCGTCCGATGTATCCAATTTAACATTGGCTATTTTTTCGGATATGCAAATCAATGAGTCAGGTGGTGATGTTGCTCCTCCTCCTAATATGGATACTATATATGATGTAATGAAAAAAAAATATGCCGCCGCTGGAAAGCGCCTATACGGAATTCCATTTAATCCGCCACATATGCTTTTTTGGAATCTCAGATCTACTGATGGATTTCCAGCGATGTCATCACAACCGAACGTGTCGATGATGTCGGGATTTAGTCCAGCGCTTCTGAACCATTTTTGTGAAAATGGTATGCAAGCATTCGAGTCTTGCAGCCCATGGTCTACATTAGTCACTATGTTGGAACATCCCAGATATAGGTGTTTAGAAGATAAAGTGAGGAGCATGGTATGGAGAACTCCTTCGGCTAGCGCCTACGGAGTTCAATCACTCACCTTCGACAATGCTGCGCATGACTACGGCTCGCAGCAGAAAACGTAGATATTCGTCATCTGGATTTACATGAACATCATAACCTTAAATAATCCTCTTAATCTTGATAAACGGCAGCAATTTGCTCTTGAATAATTTCACATACAATTTATCATTCGTGAAAAAGATATTAGAATCTTTTAATGCAAAATACGAAGTCATATTTATAGCAACTATACCCGAATTCACTATTTTCAAAAAACAATCCTGACTAGTAAATTTACTAACCAATTCTAATTCCGCATGTCTTATCAATGACTCATAATCATGTATCAAATGTTTCTTGTTATTTATCAAATGTGTCAATCGAAAACAAGCCTCACTTTTTAGTCCAAATAAATACGACTGATAATGATATTTTATTTGCGCGCTATTATTGTACCCATATAATTCCACATTTCGATATGTCATCAAGTTATAAAAATGAAAAATCGGAGCCTTAATGATAATAGAATCATTTGTAAACACTACATAATCATAACTTTTATAGTCATAATTATTTAAAATATAATTCCATTTTCCAAAATCCATCAATTTATCATTCGGTATCATATAATGCGCCGTCAATCGACTACTGATTTTGTCCTTCAATACATCACCATATTTTACACCTACACTATCAATCACAATAACATCATTCGAAGGAAATAGTAGATACATCAAATTGTTTAATGTAGCATTCAATTTAATCTCACTATCCGTATTACATGCAACAATAGTCAAATATTTTTTAGAATTATTCGAAGGAGGATAACTATTATGATTCATAAGCGCAAGCGGAATCTGGATGTTCATGTATATATCTACTGATGCACATTTAAAATTAAAATTGAACCGCAAAATAACGAACTATCAAATCAAACAAACTAAACAATGGACCAAATACCTATAATCACTAGCAGATTTAACAACAATACGTGGGCAGAAAATATAGAATATCGATTAAAATGTTATGATAGTAAAGATGGTGGATGTATTTATGGCGCACCTCTAAAAATGACGGATAAAATATCAGGAAACGCATTAGTATTTGTCGTCGAGATGAACAACGAAACAAACAAAATAGAAGGTGTAGGATTAATCCGAAATATAATTCAATTCGATAAATATTATAAAGTATACCAAACAGGTAACTATAATCGTTATGTTTATAAGAGCGAGTACAGAATAGGGAGAGAAGAACTAAAGCAATATAATCCCGAATTAATCAGCATATTAGACTACATTTTATTCAAAGAAAAAACCCATCTAAAGCGAGGTTCCGGATTTACCATGATTCCAGATAAATTATTAAAGCATAAAAAATGTGCAGGATTACATTTGAATCAAGAGTTAAAAACAATATTCCAAAGACATTATCCCAACAGCACAGATACATCGGACATAGAAAAAGGAACTAAAAATTAGTCACTTATCCAAATAAATGCATAAAAGTATATTATAAATAATCTATATTATCTATAATATACACACTAATGACAAACATTGACACAAATATAGACAATTATACCATAGCAGAATTATTGCTTATTTTAGATATTGATACACCAACCTCCGATAATGTGGATAAAGCAACAAACACATATATATCTAGATTTGAAATAGAAAACAATAACGAAATGATGAATTTTTTTATGGATATGCAGAATAAATTAGAGCAATACGTGGATGATTTAGAGACAGGTGACGACCCCGCTGAAATGCAGGGAGCGAAAGAACAGACCGCTAATTGGTGGGCAAATCAAGCATTAAAACAATCATCACAAGTTCAAAACGATAAAATTACCGAGCGTGTTCAAAAAATAGACGTATATAATGACAATCATTTACCCATGAAACGAGAGCAATTAGGTGTAAATAACGTTAAATCTATTGACGTAGCCCAAGATTCATTGAATCCTAATTTGGAAAACACCACCACACGACTGATAAATCTAGATAGTCAATATAGACAATCTTCCGTAGAAACAGATTTATCCACTGATTATACATTGGATTTAACTGAACCTTTATTGAATACTCTTTCTCTCAAGTTATACTCATATCAAATTCCTTATAGCTGGTATGCAGTAGATGCCTATAATGGCACGAATTGTTTCTGGATAGTGTTTTTAGATGCCTCGGGAGATCCCTATTTTTTAACTGATGCAAATGGCCTTAGCAAACCGGGTGTAAATATATCGATCGAATCAGGAAATTATGATATGAATTCTTTTACAACGGCTATAAATACATCGATCAGATCAGCCGGGTTTGCGACGATACTTGACGCATCCTTATCTAGTTATCCCGTGAGCATTAGTGAGGCTAGTGGGAAAATGACTATGAATCTATGGGGGCTCACTTTTACACATAATGCAACCACATATCCAGTAAATGCATCTACCAATATCGTATTTTTTGATCCCACTGCGTCACTAACGTGTTTTTTAGGATGCTCACAACAACTCAACATTAATCAAACATTGGGTTGGATAATGGGGTATAGAGTTCCATATATAAAGTTTGACCCATCCGGAAATAAAGCACCAGCAGTAGTCGATTTATATGGTCCCAAATATTTGATATTGGCGATTGATGATTATAATCAAAATCACATTAACAATGGGTTAATCGGTATCGCAGAACCATCAAAATCTATCAAACTACCCTCGTATTATACACCTGATATGCCGTATACATGCACTCGTGCCAATCCGATCCCATCGATTAGCGGTGCATCTGGAATACTATATTCAGACAAACTAAACGCCACATATTCGGCAGTACCACAAGTATTACCTAGCGCTCCCAGGACATTAACGCAATCACAAATATATAGTATTAATGAAATCATGAAAAATAATGAAAAATCATACAATTATCGATTATCGTCTCCTACAACAACAGATACTTTTGCACTGATTCCGGTAAAAGGGGGTGGATTAAGTACGGGAAATGTATATGTGGAATTTGGAGGATCGTTACAAGATAATAAACGCGTCTATTTTGGACCCGTAAACATTGAACGTATGCGCATAACCTTATATGATGACAAGGGGAATGTGTTAAATTTAAATGGCGGAGACTGGAGTGTAACTCTAATGAGTGAAAATTTGTATCAATACTAAACGCTATCCAAAACACAAACCACAAACCACAAAACACAAAACAAACAAAAAATTATATTGGTATAATATATATAACAAATGGATATGATTATAAAAGCGGTAGATTTATGTGGTTTTTTCGGTCCACCTATATTATTCTCCAGCTCCCTCTATTTTTTATATAAAAAAACATCCTTATTGTACATTTATTTACTCGGGTTTACCATTAACATGTTAATCAACTTTGTAGTAAAAGGATTTTTAAAATATCCGAGACCTTATGAAGATATTCATATATTTAACGCCCTCGTAAATAGCGGAAAACGCATCGGTTTTGACCGATATGGCATGCCATCAGGTCACGCACAAAACGTAATATATTCAACCATTTACGTATATTTTGCATTAAAAGATGTGAAAATAACCATTTTCTATGCAATTATCTCTCTGTTAACCATGTATCAACGAATAAAATACAAAAATCATTCAGTAATACAAGTGATAGTGGGTGCTATCATGGGAGCCCTTATAGGCTATAGTTTTTATATCTATGCAAGGAAAACTATGGCGGGTAAATTGAAAGGACGAGACGATGACAATGCATAATCCTTCGACTACGTCTACTGATTATAGTCAGGAAACGTAGGCTTGCAAGCAAGCCTACGTTTCCCTCCAACCGATCTAACGATATACACTAGACCCTAGCCCTCGTATCTATCAATCGATAAGTTGAATTGGTTGTAGTTTTTGGATGAATTATTCTAGCGCCCGAATTAGAAATCTGTGTGGCTGTTATATTTGCCTCTTCATTTAATGATTGTAACAATTCCTTACCATATTTTCCATCAAATCCATAAATAACGGAATTATCTGATTGTATCCAAACATCTGGATAAATTTCCGCCCATCTAAATGTAATATTAACACTATCATATCCAGTACTATCATACCCATAACTATTGTTAACCATGGGTGTCAGTTGAGGATAAAATCCGTCACCGAATTCTTTTTCATATTTATCAAAATACATTTTACGCACAAGGACTATTTCCCGTGGAAAACTCACAGGTTTTGGATTGGGGTTTTGTGGTTTCAATATAGTTATATGACCAGGGACAGGTATGGATGAATCAGTATTATCAGAATCAAATAACATATAATATATTTTATATATTATATATTTTTATATCATATTTGGATAGATAAATATGATAAATGTTGATGCTTTACCTACTACCTCTTCGTTTTTTCATCGTTTTATTTTTTAATCCAGGCATCTTAATGGGACCATTTAATTTTACTCTTTCGTTCAATATAGGATATTTATAAGAAATAAAACATATGGTTGCAAAGACTGTTCCATGCAACTCTTTGATATGAAGTTCTTCATAAACATACTTTTTACCGGGATGAATTATGTAACCTTTATCCGTCATATTATCCTTATACATTTGCGTCTCTCCTTTAATATCCCCATATCCACGACGTTTAATCATACCTGCTATCGATTGACCCAAGCTATCTTCAGAAACCTTACGACTACCTGATCCAGAATATTCGCATGCAAAACTACCTAAATATTTTCCATTGGGATCAATTATACTTGTTGTCATAACCGCAGCAGAAATAGTCTCTCCTTTTTTGCCATTCGTTTGCGCCATAATGCATTCCAATACCTCGCCCCAATTTAATCGTTTTAAACCTTCTTCGTGTGTTATTTCTTTCGCTCCAGTGGGAATAACACTTGTATATAAAACTATGTTCGCATCCTCAATACCAGCATCATTCAATGCAGCATCATATGACCCCGTCTCATATGGCAACCCTTTTGACCCTACTGAAGACTCCCCTTTTCCAGTAGTAATAAAATATTCATATGGAACTCTATTACCTAACAATTTATATGACATTTATATATATATATTATTAGACATATTTATTTTATGGTACTATTTTTTGGAGGAAAACGGATGGTCGCATCGCGACCAGCAGTTTTTCGATTATATTCCGAAGGCGTTAGCCGAAGGAATATGTACTATTTTTACAATCTAAAAAATGTCCCAAATAAATTTCATGATCCGAAATAGTTGTATGCACTAAAGAATATTGATCCGCGCATGTTGGATCCTCTCCTGAAGTTGTACTACACATCCTCATTAACCCGTATTTTTCTTCGAAAACCTCCCTACATGAATGTTCATAGCCCATTTTTAAGGGAGGAATATGTGGTACTATGTCTGTATTATGAGTGAATCGCCACAATTTGTTTTCCCCTATGATGGTATTTACAAATGCGGCATATTTTGCATCTCCTATACGAGGTTGTCCAAAATTATATATAGATAATGACGATAATAATGTGCTATTTATGGATGTAGTCGCCTTTAATTCCATAGCTATAAGCTGTCCGACGGCCGCACCCAATGAATGCGATGTGACGATAATATTATCATACCTATATTTCTTATTGAGAATTTTAACTATATCGATCACTTGTGATTTTAATGAAGTTGTTGCTCCATAGAACCCTTTATGAACAGCACAATTACATTCAGGATACGTTACATATGGCGTTTTCAACACTTTAAAATCGTCTAACCAATTTCGAACAGAAGAAGAACCGCGAAATGTGATATAGATGGATTTTGTAGAAGGTAACACACCGACAAATCCTTGTAAATCTGATTTTGGGTCATATAGAATAGATTCCACTATAAATCCTGTCGCAGGACCGGATAAAACCATCGTTTTATAATTTTCTTTATTACAATAAGAAGCACCACTTAACCATACTGCAGTCTTGGCAATATCTAATGAATATGCTGGTGCTAGCGTAGAGGCAGTAGCAGTTGTTATGAGTGCATATGCACAAAATAGTTGGAAGATTGAGAGGTACATTTATGTATATTGGGATAAAAATTTTCCCAAAAAAGAAAACAAAAAAGAAAAAATAAATATTTTATATTCCTTCGACTACGTCTACGGAATATAATCGGAAAACTTCGACTCGCTACGCTTCGTCTACGTTTTCCTCCAGTATTTAGCCTCCGGCTATGGCGATGGGGAACAAAATTAATAAATTTCTATAAATAATGACCATTAGATAAATTTTCTTTTTCTGTTTTTGTCTGTTGTTCTATCAATCTTTGTAGTCTCATTTGGTCTCTTTCTAAGTTATGTTTTACAATATCCTCTTCGGATAAATAAATTGGTAGTCCCGTTTCTTTTACTGGTTCATTATAATTATCAAATACGAAACTCGAAATATCCGATGCCGTTGTTTTTAAGAAATTTGTAAAGGAATCCTCATTATCAGGGTCTGGAGGAAAACTTCGGCTTGCATTGCAATCCGAAGTTTTCTGATTATTATCCGTAGCTTTAGCGGAGGAATATGTACTAATAATATCTGAAATACATTGTCTCACCTCTAGTTTTAAATTTTCAAAGAATGACATATGTGATGCCGTTTCATCACTATTAAAATCATCAACATTGTCATCATCGTCTC
>Ga0114962_10003398_pt1 | contig 12910 bp, 8 predicted proteins | sample C_130820_MF_Meta_FD_87017 | JGI IMG/M metagenome (GOLD analysis project Ga0114962, IMG submission 87017) | Freshwater microbial communities from Lake Croche, Canada to study carbon cycling - C_130820_MF_MetaG | ecosystem: Environmental > Aquatic > Freshwater > Lake | place: Lake Croche, Canada... | reverse complement strand
GATTTAGGCGTCCAGATATTCACATGTACCAATTGATCACCCGTGTGGTAACCGTTTAATTCTTTGATACCTTTTCCTTTTAATCTTAAAATTTTACCGCCTTGAGTTCCAGGCTCAATGCTAATTTTCGCTTTCCCGCCAATCGTTGGTACTTCAACAGAAGTTCCGAGAGTTGCATCTACAAAACTAATATATAAATCAAAAATGACATTGTTGCCATCCCTATGTAAAACATCATGATCCTCTTCTTCAATAACAATCAAAAGATCTCCCGCAATTCCACCTCTTGGGGGTACATTACCCTTGCCAGTCATGGATAATTGCATGTCATTAGACACTCCAGCTGGAATTTTGATTGGAATGATTTCTTCTTCCAACATCCTTCCTTCTCCAAAACATACCTCGCATTTTGCACCTACGCTTTTTCCTTCACCGCTACACGTTGGGCAAGTGGAAGAGGTAACCATTTGTCCAAGCATGGTTTGTTGCACCCTTCTAACTTGACCAGAACCTTGGCAAGTAGGACATGTTTTGAGATCTGTACCATTTTTGGAACCATTTCCTGAACAAACTTTACAACCTACGTGGCGTTTAACTTTGATTTTCTTTTCAACACCATTGGCAATTTCTTCTAGGTCTAATTTAAGTTTAATTCTTAAATCTGTTCCCTTTCTTTGTCTTCTTCCACCTCCAGATCTTCCTCCTCCTCCACCAAACATATTTCCAAATGGGCTTCCATCGCCAAATATATCTCCAAAATTAGAGAAGATATCTTCCATGTTCATGCCTTGTCCTCCAAATCCTCCACCTCCTGCAGCTCCACCCATTCCAGCATGACCAAAGCGGTCATATTGAGTTTTCTTTTGAGTATTACTCAATACCTCATAGGCTTCAGCTGCTTCTTTGAATTTATCTTCAGCTTCTTTGTTATCAGGATTTTTATCCGGATGGTATTTAATGGCTAGTTTACGGTAAGCCTTTTTAATTTCTTCTTCTGAAGCTGATTTTGATACTCCTAATACTTCGTAATAATCCCTTTTTTGAGCCATTTTAATATTAATTACCTACCACCACTTTTGCATAGCGGATTACTTTATCATTTAGTTTATAACCTTTTTCGATTACTTCAATCACCTTTCCTTTTTCAGCTTCTGTCGGCGCTTGGAATTGGGTAATGCAGTCGTGTAAATCAGCATCAAATACTTCACCTTTTGCTTCTAACTCTTTTAAACCTTTTGATTGTAAGACCGCAGTGATTTGAGAAAAAATCAATTGTATACCTTGCGAAATTTCTCCTTCTGGAGCATTCGCTAGGGCTCTTTCATAATTATCTAATGCGGGTAAAAGTTCTTTAATAACACTTTCAGATGCTGTTTGTATTAATTCAATTTTTTCTTTGGCGGTTCTTTTTCTGAAATTTTCAAAGTCAGAATACAATCGAAGATATTTTTCTTTCATATCTGCTAATTCATCCACTGGAGTATCATTCTGATTGTTTTCTGATGAATTTTCTTTTGTTGATTCCTCCTGATTGAGGGAATCATTTTTAATTTCTTCGTCCTTTACGCTCGTATTTTCTTTCTTTTTCATATCGCAAAATTAATAAGGCTTTTTTGTAACACAAATTAAGTACCAAAAAGTATTTTCTGACAGTTTGACATAAAATGCTATTTTTACATTTTACATCTTTGTCAGATTACTATTTTCAATGACTCCTAAGCAAATTTCACAAGTTATTAAACAGAGAGCCCATCAGATGGGTTTTGCGTTTTGTGGTATCTCAAAGGCAGGGTTTTTGGAAAATGAAGCACCTCATTTAGAGGCTTGGTTAAAAAGTAATCAACAAGGTGAAATGTCTTATATGGCGAATCATTTTGATAAGCGTTTAGATCCACGACTTTTAGTTGAAGGCTGTGAGTCGGTAGTTTCTTTGGTCTATAATTATTATCCAAATTCATCATATATTCCTCTAAGTGATAGTTTTAAAGTTTCCAAATATGCCTTGGGTGAAGATTATCATTTGGTTATCAAAGACAAAATGCGGGAACTTTGGGATGCGTTATTAACAGATCTAGGTAATTTTTCTGGCAGGATGTTTGTCGATTCAGCACCGATACTTGAAAAGGCTTGGGCAAAAAAATCTGGTTTAGGTTGGATTGGGAAAAACGCCAATTTAATTATTCCTAAAAATGGTAGTTTTTATTTTATTTCTGAGTTATTGATTGATTTGGAAGCTGAGGCTGATGGACCAATTAAAGATTTTTGCGGTACTTGCACCCGATGTATTGATGCTTGCCCTACAGAGGCTATTACACCATATCATGTAGATGGATCGAAATGTATCAGTTATTTCACCATCGAATTAAAAGAAAATATGCCAATTGATATTCAATCAAATTTTCAAGATTGGATTTTTGGATGCGATATTTGTCAGGATGTTTGTCCTTGGAATCGATTTTCCAAAGCACATGAAGAAAAAAGGTTTTTACCAAGTCAAAAATTATTGGGTTTGAATTACGATGATTGGCAGGATTTATCTGAGGATTTATTTAAGGAATTATTTCATTATTCAGCTATTAAACGAACTAAATTTTCAGGAATAAGAAGAAATATAAAGAAAGTAATACTTGATAAAACTAATTTAAAAGGAAAATAAAAAACAAGCCATGAAAATTCACGGCTTGTTTAAACAAATTAAACCCTAAAGTGATGATCTTAAAATTAATTCTAATTCAATTTCTTGAGTAGATTTCACATTTTCATTTATTATTTGAGCAGTAATCGAACCTATTTTAGAGGAACTATTTGATATAACTGTTATACCTCCACTCAATATTTCTTTAAGAGGGGAGTCGTTAAAAGAAATTAAACCCACATTTTGACCTATTATTAATTGGTTTTTCTCCGCATATTTGATGGTTTGAACGAGATCTTGATCATTGAGGGTGAAATATATTTCACCAGCTTTGATATCGTTCTCATCCAAACCATCTAATACTTGGAATTCCATAGCTATGTATTCGCAGAAATCTCTGCAACCAGTGATTAAATTAGCATCGAAGTAATCTTCTTCTGTTAACACTAAATTGAAACCACTGTACTTATTAAACAGGTTTAGGTGGGGTAATAAATTTTTTTGTATGTGTAACTTATCTTTGTAAACAATGCTTGAATGATTATTTTTTAAGCAATCAAAATTGGAATCTAACAGGATTAATCTGTCTCCGGTTATTTTCTTAAGTACTTTTATTGTTTCTTCCTCTTCTTCAATCAAATGGGGCATAATTACGTAATAATGGTAATTACCTAATTGTTGATTGATGATTTCTTGGAAATTTTTAGTCTTATATTGATAACAGAAAATATCAACTATAGAATTTTTACCTAGTGCGTCGATTAACGAATTGAAGATTTGAGTATTGGAATCCGTTATTTTTCCGACAAGGAACAGGATTTTTGATTTGATACTGTTTTTGGTATCTGAAATAAAATATCCTTTTCTGAAAATGGAGGTTATCACTCCCATCCGGTGCAATTCAGTGTATGCCCGCTCAACAGTATCTCTTGATAAATAACATTCTTCTGATGCTTCATTAATGGAAGGTAATCGTTCTCCAGGTTTAAGTTCTCCCATTTCGATATCCTGCAATAATGACTTAATCAATTGCTGATATTTGGGCAACTTATTGTCTGAGACTTTGACTGAAATAGAATTGAAAGATTTTATCATTTTGATAATACTTTTATATTTTTCAGAATTTTTACTTTCCTTAATTAATATTGCATTAAACAAAATTACTATGCTACACTTTGCTACTCTTGGATAAATCTTTCATTTGTTAGGATAATTGTTGCAAAAGCCGGTATTGAAAGATTTGTAGAATGATTTTAAGTGTTTGCTTAGACTTTGAAAAAAGCCCTTCGTTCTTTTAGCTCTTAATTCTTAGATCATACCCCTATTAAAAGACGCACATCCTTGCGTCTTTACATCATACCTCTTACCTATTAAGCATTTCTTTTTTTCCTAATTATTAAAAACTAAGAACTAATACTTAAATTTACTTTCCTATATTTTACCCCATCTATAATTTGAAAGTTGTTACTAAAAAGCTTCTGATTTTGTTTTTCATCTTGATTTTAAATCATGTGTTTGGGCAAAATACTAGTATGCGCTTTGAACGTTTAACAACTGCTTCAGGCTTATCTCAAAATACCATTCATAAAATCATCCAAGATAAAAACGGATTCTTATGGTTTGCCACGGCAGATGGATTAAATCGCTACGATGGTTATAACTTTGAAGTGTATCGAAATAATCCGAGTGATAGTACTTCATTAAGCGATAGTGGAGTTTTTAGTGTAACAGAAGATGAGTTGGGTGATTTGTGGGTAGGGACAAGGTCATCAGGATTAAATAAAATTGAGATCAAAACAGGGAAGGTCATCAGAATTACCAAAGGTCCTAATAATGAAGATTTAACAAATATTTCCATTCCTTCCATTTTAAATTTAGGAAATCATAAGGTTTGTGTAGCTGCACAAGGTTATGGTGTTTTGGTTTTTGATATTCGAACCAATACAATGATCAAAGAGGAGTCGGATATCAAAACACCCGCAATGAAAGAAGTGGTTCGGCTTTTTAAACATTCCAAAGGTTCTATTTGGATGGGCACCACGGATGGTAAATTGATTCTAAAAACAGGCAATCATTCTTATATACCTTTTCAATTTGGACCAAGAAATTCGGCTTTGAATTTTAGAGTTAGGGTGATTCATGAAACAGCCAATGGAGATATTTTAGTTGGGACAGAAGGTAGAGGTTTATTTCGATTTGACCTTCAAAATTTGACTTTTAAGAGTGTTTTTTATAATTCTCAAAAAGCTAGTTCAAGAGAAAATAATGTTACCTATATTATCAAAGATGCTTCCCAAAATCTTTGGATAGGAACAGATAATGGATTATATATTTTGGAAGGTGAAAATTTTTCAAAATTTAAATATGTTCCATCTAATCCAGACCCAGATTTAGGGATTAGTGCTTATGCCGTTACAAGTTTATTTCTGGATTCCAATTCCAATGTTTGGATTGGTACTTGGGAGGCAGGATTGAACATCCAATACAGCCAAAAGCCCCGTTTTTCTTTGTTAAGGTACAAGCCTAATACCATTCAAGGTTTGTTGGCCAATAAAGTAACTACTCTAGGTACTGCAGACAATACAGGTGTTTGGATTGGCAGTAATGTAGGATTATCTTACTTTAATTTTAAAACAGGTCGTATTAATCATGTCATTAATAACGCAAGTATCAATAAATTAAATTCCATTAGTGATTTCGATGTTAAACTTATTTATCCAACCATAGATGGAGGTGTTTGGGCTGCCATTTGGCAAAAAGGATTGATAGAGTTAACTCCCAATCATCAATTAAAAACTTATCCTTACAAATTAGATTCTTATGCTGCTAATTTAACGGCATTGGTTAAACAAGATAATCGGTTTTTGTTAGGAACATCAGGTATGGGGGTCATTGGTTTTGATATCTCTAGCAAAAAGTATTTTGTGCCATATCCAGCTTTAGGTCCTCAATTATTTCATAATACAGGTATCGATAATATTACCATCACCAAAGAGCACCAAATTTGGATTGGGACTCAAGTAGCAGGTATTTATGTGTATGACATCCGAACGGGAAATATTCAAAATTTAATTAAAAATAATGCTAGTAATAGTTTACGCTACAGTCATGTTACTTCCATTTATCAAGATAAAAAAAATCGAATTTGGGTTTTGACAAATGGAGGAGGACTTCATTTGTATTTAGGAGAGGGTAAAGGATTTCGCATTTTTACGGTAGCTGATGGATTACCAAGTAATACTTTGCGTGCAATCAAAGAGGATAGTAGAGGATTTTTATGGATTAGTACAAATGGTGGTATTTCAAAAATGGACACTAAAACCTTTAAATTCATTAATTTTGATGAATCAGATGGTTTACAAGGAAAAGAGTTTTTATCCACTGCGATTAGTTCCAATAAGCAAGACTGGTTGTTTTTTGGTGGTGTAAATGGTTTAAATTACATCAAAGCCGACAGTCTTAGAATGAAATTGGAAGTTCCTCCAGTTATTTTAACTTCTTTGAAAATTTTCAATAAGCCCGTAAAAGCTGGCGAAAATAATTCGCCATTAATTGACGATATCGTATATACGAAACATCTTTATTTACAACCCGAACAATCAGTGTTTTCAATTGATTTTGTGGCATTAGAATATCAAAGGCCTAAAAATAATCGATATGCTTATTATTTAAAAGGATTAGAAAAAGATTGGAATTATGTAGGAACTCAGAGGACGGCTTCCTATACGAATTTAAGTCCAGGCGATTATGTTTTTAAAGTAAAAGCATCCAATTCTGATGGTGTTTGGTCTGAAAAGCCATTTGAATTATTAATAACTGTTTTACCTCCATGGTATAAGACTTGGTGGGCCTATGCTTTGTATTTGATAATAAGTGTATTAATTGTGATAGCTTTTATTCGTGAAATTCAAATACGTGAGAAATTCAAAACAGATTTACGTTTAAAAGAAATTGAAAAAGAAAGAATTAGGGAATTAGAACAAGTTAAAACGCATTTTTTTACGAATATTTCTCATGAACTTAGAACTCCATTGACGCTAATTATCAGTCCAATAGAGAAGTATTTTTTATCAAGTTCAAGTGTCAATAAAGAGCAAAAATCTAGGTTACAATCGATTTATCAAAACGCTCAGAAATTATTGCATCTCATCAATCAACTCTTAGATTTATCAAAAATTGAATCAGGGAAGCAAAATCCGTCCATAGCAAAGCATGACATCATTTTACAATTGAATTCTATTATTTCTAGTTTTGAAAATTATGCTCTTCAAAAACAAATTAAAATAAAATGGGCTCCTCCTGTTGAATCTTTGTTGGTTTATTATGATTCAGATATCATTGAAAAATGCATCAATAATCTTTTGTCAAATGCTTTCAAACATACTCCAGAGGATGGAAAAATAGGTATTAATGTGATTTTGGTTAAGGAATATAGTTATGGGAAAGAAATAATCACACAATTGCATATTTCCATTATAGACACAGGAAAAGGAATAACGCTTGCACATTTACCACATATTTTTGATCGTTTTTATCAAATACCTGATTCAGCTAGAGTGGTTGGAACAGGTGTCGGTCTTGCTTTGTGCAAAGAATTAATCGAATTGCATAAAGGACAAATTGAAGTAGAAAGTATTTTGGGAGAAGGTAGTCGTTTTACGATTTCTTTTCCTGTTCGATCGACTGATTTCGCTGAAAATTGGATTCAAGATTCTTCTAATTTGGAGGTTTCAAAACCCTTAAATTCACTCATTAAAAGCCCTGTTAAATCAAGTGAAGTGAATATCGAAAAACAAATTGTTCTTATTGTAGATGACCATGAAGAAATGAGACAATTCGTTGCAGAGATTTTTGTAGATAAATTTCAAATATTACACGCAGAGCGGGGAGAGGATGCCTTGGAAATGGCGATGACTTATTTACCTGATGTAGTCATTACGGATTGGATGATGCCGGGAATGAGCGGTGTTAACTTTTGTCGGGCTCTTAGACAGAATTCCAAAACGAATCATATTCCTATTTTAATTTTGACTTCAAAAAGTACACAAGACAGTCAAATTGAAGGTATGTTAGCCGGGGCAGATGATTTTGTGAGTAAACCATTTAACGCGGATATTTTAGAAATTCGAGTGAATAAATTATTAGAAACCAAAGAGAGATTAAGAAAAAATTTACAGCAGCAATTGGTCCAAAAGGAATTGTCTTCAAGTTCAGTTTTGGTTTTTGAAGATTCATTGTTACAAAAGGCGACTCAAGTTGTTATTGAAAATATGTCTAATCCTGAATTTGATGTAGAGGATCTTGAGAAAAGTTTAGATATGAGTAAAATGCAGTTGTATCGTAAATTGAAAAATTTAACTTCCTTTGCTGGTAATGAATTTATTCGATCCATTCGTTTACGAGAGGCCAAATCATTGTTAGAAAGTTCTAATTTCAATATTTCAGAAATAGCATATCAAGTGGGATTCAATGACCCAGCCTATTTTACACGTACGTTCAAAAAACAATACGGGAAATCACCCAAAGAGTTTCAATCCAATTCAAGTAATCCATGAAAAATCAACGAATTTTAGGAGTTTTATTTATCTCATTAACTGTTTTATGTTCTTCATGGGGTTTTTTAGCTCATAAAACCTTACAACAACTTTCGATTTATCAACTTCCTGATAATTTAGCTACGTTCTTTTATGCCAATCAAGAATATATTGTTCAACAATCGATTCGGCCAGATTTAAGAAGAAAAGACGATAAAACGGAAGACTGCAAACATTATTTGGATATGGATGCAGCTATTTTTGGACCCAATTATCGAACAGATATTCCACACGATTTTCAAACAGCCGTAAAGAAATACAGCTTAGATAGTCTTAAAAAGCAAGGTCTTGTGCCTTGGGAGGTAAACCGTGTTTATGGTCGTTTGGTTCATGCATTTAAAAATCAAATGAAAGATTCGGTGCTTTTTTACGCAGCAGATTTGGGTCATTATGTTGCTGATGCACACGTACCTTTACACACAACAGAAAATCACGATGGTCAATTAACCGGACAAAAAGGCTTACACGTATTATGGGAGAGTTTGGTTCCTGAGGAGGAATTGAAGTCTTATCAATTATATGTTCCCACCAAAGTAGAATACATAAAAAATCCACAAGATTTTATTTTTCAAATATTACTAGAATCTCATGCGATGTTACCTGAATTATTTCAAGTCGAAAAAGATGTTACGCAAGAAATTGGTTTAGATAACAAACATGAAATTGTTGAAAAATATGGTAAAAAGTTGAAGTATTACACCAAAGGTTTTATTCAAGCTTATGGTAGAAAGTTAGGTCCTTCAATTCAAAAGCGAATGTTGCTTACCAGTAATCGGGTGGCCTCCTTTTGGTATTCAGCTTGGAAAGATGCCGGTTCACCTAATTGGGTTACCAAGGAAGAATCTTTGGGAATTTTAGAGAATTATCGAGCTGAAAAAGAAACATGGAAAAATAACCAATTACTGACAAACCACAAATTGATCTCTTTGCAATCTAAATCAAGCGAATAATTCTATGCAGAAAATCTTATTACTTTCTGATACACATAGTTTTTTGGATGATCGTTTGATTGAGCCCATTCAAAATTGTGATCAGCTTTGGCATGCAGGTGATTGGGGTTCTTTACAACTAGTAGATAAATTAATTGCCTTCAATAAACCAATAAGAGGGGTTTATGGCAACATTGACGATGGCATCATCCGTCGAATGTATCCTAAAATTTTACGTTTTAGATGTGAGCAAGTTACTGTGGCTATGACACATATTGGTGGTGCGCCTTCCTCTTACAAACCTGATGGTTTAGAAGCGATGTCTTTGGGAATACCCAAAATGTTTATTTGTGGTCATTCACATATTTTGCAAGTGAAAAGAGACACAAAGCGTCAAAATATGCTCTTCTTGAATCCAGGCGCCGCTGGCCAACATGGTTTTCATCCAACACAAACCGCTCTCCAATTTAAAATTGATGGCGAACGAATTTACGATATGGAGGTGATTAACATGGATAGGGTGAAGAAAGATGTGTGATCTAAGAAGAGTTATAAATTAAGAATGTAGTATTAAGAATTAAGATGACTTTTACCTATTACCTATTACCTATTAATGCGATTTAAGGGTTGAAATGATAAAATATAAGCTTATACTTTGTTAGAAACAACAACAAAATGAGATGGGAAAATAGTGTTAAATTTAGGGCAAGTGTCTGATCATCATCGTTTTTAAGCATTAAAACACGCGAATGAATACTCAAGATTAAGTGGATCAGGTTCAAAATTTTTGAGGCTAGGAAATAATCTAGACTTTTGTCTTATTATTTCTATCATCTTTCTTTCTCTCCACGGATTGTATCCGAGGTTATGCAATTTGTAGCCTTCCAGGCTACATATATAGAGGATATAGTTTTTACAAAAACCCCGAAGGGGTCGAATATGTATAACCGCGGATGATATCCGTGGAATTGAAAAATGAACACAACCAAGCTAGTCAAGATCCTGATTTGTAAAAGCAATTGTTAATTGATCCTTCGTAATTTATTAGTTTTCACTCAAACCTTTCGTCGGATTAATCGCAAGTTCATTTATAAGTTCTAAAAAAAAATGAATAGAGTTGGCTATTTTAACTCTTAATTCGCATTAATAGCTATTACTTATTTTTCTATTGATCAAAAAAACTTCCTTTTTGGAAAGATTTCAAAATCCAGCCACCACCAATAACATCATCTCCTTCGTAAAAAACTGCTGCTTGTCCAGGTGCAATTCCAGAAACGTTAGAATTAAATTCTACTCGAATTTTTTGATCTATTTGTTCAATATGAGCCAAAGTCCCAGCATCCTTGTAGCGTACTTTCGTCAATGCTTCTAAGCCGCTTTCTGAGATTGAAGTGTATTTTTGAAGATTTAATTGTCCTACCCACATTCCTGTTCTGTCTAAATCATCCATAACTCCAATCACCACTTCATTACTTTCTTTGCGTATTTCTGTCACATAGGCAGGGAAACCAAATGCCTTTCCCAATCCTTTGCGTTGCCCAACCGTATAAAATGGATATCCTTCATGTTTGCCAATGATTTTTCCTTCTTGATCCACAAAATTTCCACCTTTTACTTGCTCCTCTAATTCAGGTAAGCGACGTTTTAAAAACCCACGATAATCATTGTCTGGCACAAAACAGATTTCATAGCTTTCCGATTTATTAACCAATTCTTCAAAGCCTCTTTCAGTGGCCATTTCACGAATGGTCTGTTTGGTTAAATGGCCTAATGGTAAAATGGTTCTGGCCAAACTTTCTTGCGAAACTCCCCAAAGGACATAACTCTGATCTTTTAATGGGTCAATTCCTTTTGAAATAATGTGTCGGCCATTTTCTTCCCTTATTTGTGCATAATGGCCTGTGGCAATGAATTCACAACCTAATTGGTCTGCTCTTTTTAATAAAGCATCCCATTTTATATGAGTGTTACACATCACACAAGGATTAGGCGTCCTTCCTTCTACATATTCATTGGTGAAATAATCAATGACTGAATCACCAAATTCTTCCCTGATGTCTAAAATATAGTGTGGGAAACCTAAGGTGACAGCAATGTTTCTGGCGTCATTGATGGAATCCAATGAACAACATCCAGTTTCTTTTTTGGTTCCTCCTGAACTGGCATAATCCCATGTTTTCATGGTCATACCAATTACTTCATATCCTTGTTCGTGTAATAAAACAGCTGCGACCGAACTGTCGATTCCGCCGCTCATGGCGACCAATACTCTTCCTTTTTTTTCCATGTTTTGGTTCAGGTTCAAAGCCCGACTAAAAATTTTGTGCAAGTTAGGATTTATTTCTCTAATTGTAGACTCATCTTGCTTATTCGGGCACTAAATGGTATTTTTACCATTTCTACATAGAATTTACAATATGCTTAAAACGCTAGTAAAAGTTTCAGGGATTGAAAATCTTTCAGATGCAAGATATTGTGCTGGAATGGGTGTTGAATTTTTGGGATTTCCGTTGTCACAAGTACCTTTTGAAAAATTTCAAGAAATTAGAAATTGGATAACGGGAGTGGAAATTATTGGAGAGTTGAGCGGACCTACTACACAAGAATCCATTGATTTAGTTCATCAATACAAACCTAATCGAATTGAAGTTGATTCAAAGGCTAATTTGATTGAATTGAAAAAAATGGAATTGCCTATTATTTTGCGTGTTAATCTGGATACAGATAATTTACCTGCCTTATTTGCAGCTGCCGCTCCTTTTGTCAATTATTTTTTATTAATAGGTGAAGACAAACATTCTTTGATGGGTGCAGAATCGCAAGTGGAAATTTGGGCCGCCCAATACCCCATGATATTGGGTTTAGATTTTCCAGAGGAAGATTTGGATGAATGGGTTTCTCAAACATCCATCAAAGGAATTGGTTTAAATGCTGGAAAGGAAGATAGACCTGGATTTAGAGATTTTTCAGATTTAATGACTATATTAGAAAAATTAGAAATTGATTAATTCTAACAAACCAAAAGTAAAATATGCTTGCTTTGATATTAAGAACTTACTCCAATTTCAAGACCTTTCTTTTTAAGGTTTTAATCATTTCTGGAAATTTCCTTCTAAAGCTTTTACAAAAAATAATTGGTGAGAGAAATTACACTCGATTATTGGGTTATTTGGCTATTGGTGATTTTTATATTAAAACTCAATTAAGAGAAATTGAGCTGTTTTACGATTCTCATGTCGATAAAGATTCTGCTTTTTACAAGCCCATTGTTCGTATTTGGAAGATAGCAGGAAAAACTGCCTTATTTATTTTAGTATATTTATTTGTCATTGAAACCAATTTTCTTTGGCTAACGGGTGAGATGCCCGGTGTAGATGATTTACAAAATCCCAAATTATCTCAAGCCTCTGAAATTTATTCTGCCGATGGTGTATTGTTAGGTAAATTTTTTGCCGAAAATAGAACTCCCATACGCGACTTCAACAAACTCTCACCTTTTTTAGTCAAAGCCTTGGTTGCTACGGAAGATACTCGTTTTTATGATCATACGGGTATTGATTTCCAAGCATGGTTGGGTGTAGCAGCCGGTATTTTCAAAGGGGGCGACCGTGGAGGAGGAAGTACAATTTCACAACAATTAGCCAAGAATTTATTCAAAACAAGGACTAAAAAGAATGTTGGTAAAACTGGATTGTTGGGGTATTTACCTTTAGTGAATAAGTTAATTTATAAATCCAAAGAATGGGTAACAG
>Ga0114962_10003396_pt1 | contig 12914 bp, 11 predicted proteins | sample C_130820_MF_Meta_FD_87017 | JGI IMG/M metagenome (GOLD analysis project Ga0114962, IMG submission 87017) | Freshwater microbial communities from Lake Croche, Canada to study carbon cycling - C_130820_MF_MetaG | ecosystem: Environmental > Aquatic > Freshwater > Lake | place: Lake Croche, Canada... | reverse complement strand
TCCTCAACAACTTCAACAGTACTATTTTCTACCTTCTCTTGCTTTATACCTTGGACACGCACTTTACTCCTCACGGTGACGTTTTCATTGATCGTGAGCGACGCGATCGCCGCACTGTCATTTTCCGACGGCACATTTTCTACATTCTCTTGCTTTATACCACGTACACGCACTTTATTCATCGTGATGTCTCCGACGGGGTTGATCGTGAGCGACGCGATGGCTGCGTTATCATCTTCAACACAGAATACAATGTTATCCTTCTTCTGCGGTTCAACAATAACAACTTCGTCGTCGTCGTCAACGACCGTGTCGTGCGTATTGGTACTGCGAGAAGAAAGGAGAGGCTTCTTCTTTTTGCTGCTCTTTTTATTCTTTGGACGAAATTCGGGCAAAGAATAAATCAGGTTTTTAAGAGCCTTGTTTTCCGTTTTAAGTCTTTCGTTATCCCTCATCAATTTCTTAATGATCGGGAGTTCCAAAAGAATATCGTAATTCATCTTGTAATAAGCGTTCTGTACGGTGGTATTCATAGTTGAAATGTGTGTTATGATGCATACAGTCCACCAGGGAAAATCTCAATCAATTTTTTACACCGGTGCGCGTCAATGATATTTTCCACCAAGTTCTCGGAAACAAGTCCGAGACGTCGGCACTATTCGCCGGACCAAACCACACTTCAGGATAATAAACGCATTTATCAGGATTACTGTTGAAATATGCGCCCCACCAACTAAATGAACTATTCGCTATAATATTATCGTGACAGCAACTCATTAACAGCATCTGTTTCCAATCTTCTATATCGTCGTCGATTTTAACAAATTCATACTGTGGATACTTCTTCGACAGAAAATCAATCGTCTCGGAGACCGCTGCATTGTCCTCCTTTTCACAGAAATAATTAATCCGGTACTCTTGTCCCGTCGGCATACTCGATATGGCGGCGTCATAGTACTCTACAGGCATCAATGGATGAAACTGTTGAATATTTTTATAATCTCCTAATCGGAAATGCATGCTAATAATCCGTTTATTTTCCGGAAAATATTTATGGTATTCCATTTTTACGCTATTCTGTTTTCCGCGCAGATCAATTATATCGCATATTTTATTGTAGATTTCAGGTTGCTCGAAATATTTATAACTCTGAAAATAGCCGTATAATTTTATGTGACTGTTTGTAAAGAGGGGGAGTTTTTCGTAGGGAAACCCATGTTCTCGGTAAACCGGAAACGCTTCAACATCGCGGTTCGTCATTTCGTTCTCCAAATTGAGTGTTGTATGCCCCCATAATTTATCCAGAAAATTGTTCCAATACGTAACTCTCGCTTTACCGGTGGTCAATACGCCGGAATAGGTAAATATAACATTATAATTTATTTTCATCGAATGCGCAAATGTGGCGAAAATCTGGAATAACTGGTTTCCCAGACCCCCCATCAAATTGGCAGTAATAAACATATATCCAACAATATACACATTCTTCTATATTATTTTTCTGTAAAAACTAAAAACTAAAATCCGAAATTCTCTTTCATGATACTGTTTTTCGTGGGCCCCTTGTTTTTCTCACTCTGCTTCTTCACTTTATAGTTCCCAGTGTTGGTTTGGTTACCCACCGTTTTTCCACCATATATGTTCATGACAAAATCGTCATTGTCGTCGTGTAATTCGGGTAAAATAAGCGTCATTGGTTTCTCAACCACCAATAACATGTGTTCTGTTTTCAACAGTTTTCTATACTCTTGTATGGTTAAATTACCATAGAATTTCTCTAGTAAAAAATGAGGATTAGGCGCAGGCTTAATATTCTTCTTAAAATTATAAACTTTACTGTATATTTGGTTCAACAGATGATATCTCTCGAATTTCATCGAATCGTCGATGTTCTCTTTCATTAAATACGCAACCGCACATTCCGGTCGGCAGAAGGATCCGTATCCATACAATTCCCCATCCAATTCATATTTTGGGATATAACACGGTTGGTTGTCGTAATCGTAGGTACACCAAAAACACGCTGATTTTTTGTCCAAATTGGCATTCTTATAAAGAAGCATTTTCAAGTTTTTCAGTTTTATGTTGATGTCTTTTACGCTTACATCCGTGTCATCGACATTGTCGTACGACACTTTTTCATTGCATGCACTACATAATATTTGTTTACTGTTATTAAACTTAGCAACATCATCGTAAGCTAAAATACTCCCTGACCCGCTTTTAAACTGTGTGTGGGTAGGCAGTGTAGTAGCATTGATCGTCGTCGGCTGCAAATCGTCGTTGTTTATATTTTCATAAATAGAAAACGATTGTGTGTTATTCATGTCATACGTCATGATATTTGGCGGTATACTGGGATTATAAGAAAGCGGGTTCGTGAATATTTTATTCATTTTTTCATTGTGTTCGGAGAGGTCCTGCATGGAACATTTCAAGTGTAATATGACATTCGGGATTTGGTTCGAATTTTCAACAGTATCTTCCTTCTTGGCCACTATTTTCCCGCCTTTCGGTTTTCTTCCGCGCTTCTTCAATCCAGTTTCCGGATTGATATCTTCGGCTTGTGGTGCAGTGGGTTCCACCTCTTCAATAATCATTACAATATTATCTCCTCTAGGAGGGGCTGCCAGGGTGTCGGACGTCACCTCCTTCCTCTTTCTTCCGCGCTTACTCGGGACTTTTTTAGGGATTTCTTCGATTTCAGTTTGCATTCCAATGAAAAGAATATACCGAGGGCTTTATGTCTTTTTGTAATATTATTTTTCGGAAATAGCAACATAAAGTTTTTTACGGTAGGTATGTATATACGATATGTCGTTTCGCGTACAGCCTCACAATGGAGGATTTTTTTCGTGTTGTTCCGTATTGCTTGAACGTCTTGTCCAGTATTTCAACAGTAATCATCGATTGCCAGATAGTATAGACACCACTGTTGGATACTTTGATTGGTACAAAACCGAAGAAGAAAAGGACGTGGATATTCGTACAAAATATTTCGAGGAAAATAATGACACTGTTATTCCGTATACCAATACTGTAGAATATGATAGCGGATACCAATTCGTCGATTATTCTGTGCTCGACTTTGCGCCGATTATGCCGTTTATCCAGAAGTACTTTTCCCCGTCCGATGAAATTCGCGGCATCATTTCTAGAATGGAAACCAAATATTCACTCGATTATGAAAACACTTGTGTTATTTTTTTCCGCGGTAACGATAAATATACGGAAACGGCATTGCCCCACTACTCTGAACTCTACTATAGTGCGTGTAACGTTTTCGTCAACAATCCCAACGTAAAATTCCTAATCCAATCCGACGAAACCGAATTCATAGAATTTATGTTGGCCCGATTTCCGGATAATTCCTTTTATTTTCGCGACGAAATACGTCACATCCCACGATCTTCTACAACAGTCGATATTGCCATGAAATCTATGAACGCCGAATTTTCCAAATATTTTTTGGCGATTACCATGATCATGAGCAAATGTAAATACGTGGTATGTAATTCAGGAAACTGCTCTGCATGGATCGTACTGTTCAGAGGAAACTGCGAGAACGTACAACAACATTTAAAACAACAGTATTTATACAATGCTGGAAATAGTAACTTATTCGAAAAAGCATAAAAGATAAATGTGTTATACAACCATATGGCAAACCTGCAAAAGGCAAACCCACATAATGATTTCTATAATTTATACTACGAAATGATAGAAAACCCCGCATCTCTCAACTCGTCATACGGCGGCGCCGCCGCCGCCGCTCGTATCATAGATATCGGCATGAATACAATGCACCAATCGCAAGACATAAACACCAAAGACGATATTCTGAACAAACTGCTCCTTCTTTTTCCCGATAACACCGAGATCTATTATCAAAAGGGACTGTTATTTAAAGATATTGCTCCGCAACGTGCAATGGCGTGGTTCAAAATGTGTTTTAATATAACACCGGATAAATACGAAAACCTGGTGGAACTATCGATACTGTTGATTAAATCGGGAATGCTGAATGTTTTCATGACATTGAATAAAAACGGGCTTTTCGAGAACATCATATACAAACGACCCAACAATTACGAATTCTTGGAGGTGTATATAAACGCATTTCAGCCTCGTCTCTTGTACAAACACGTAATACCCTGTTTCTTGAAAATGATAGAACAGCGATGTAAAAAACCCGCGGTCACGCCGGAAGAAAAACGCGGAAAGTGGTGGGTGTATCACCATCTGGGCTTCGCTTATATCGTAAACGGCTCGTCGAAAAAGGCGATCGAATATACTACCAAGGCGCTCGACTTGGCCGACAAATTCGATTTAGGTATACATGCCAGACTGCTTTCCTACCAAAATATGGTCGCATTCTACGATTTCGATTACCATGATCAAATGGAAAACTTTCGGAGATATCTTAAAATAAACGACTACCTTCCGAACGTGCGAGACATGTTCCGACACGCACCCCGCGCCGGTAAAAAGATACGTGTTGGGTACGTCTCCAGCGATTTCGTCGATCATCCGGTCTCGAATTTTATTTTACCCATTTTAAGAAACCACAACAGAGAACATTTCGAAGTCTTTGTCTTTACAAATACGAAAAACGTAAACGAACAATTACAGGCGCGGTCATACAACAGTTATGCGATTGAAGATATGGACGGCAAGACCGCCGCGAAATTCATTCACCAAAAAAACATTGATGTGCTAATCGACCTGAATGGACACACGGTTAAAAATCGCCTAGATATATTCGCCTACAATCCGGCGCCGGTTCAAATGACCTATTTAGGATACCCCAATACCACCGGATTGACGTCTATCAAATATAGGATAACAGATACTGTTGCGGATAACCCGTATACGTCGCAGCCGTACAGCGAAACCCTCATCCGTCTTCCCACTTGTTTTCTTCTTTACCAGTCGATACGATACCACAATGTATGTGACCCGAAAGAAATCGATCCTAAACGAATTATTTTAGCGGGATTGAACAAGGAAAAGAAAAACAGTCTTCACGTGTTGAGAACCTGGGGCACAATTCTGCGCGAATGTCCGAATGCGTTTCTGGTGATAAAATTGGAGACGATGGATATAATAGATGAACGTATTGAATATTACGAGAAGGTTCTCGACGTCGATAAATCCCGGTTCCAATTGTGGAACAAATTGAAAAACGACGATTACGACAACATGTTCTCGGAAATCGATATCCTGTTGGATACTTATCCGTACTCGGGGACAACCACGACATGCGAAACGCTGTTGCATTCTATACCGGTGGTTACCATGAAACATAAAGACTATCATTGTCATAATGTTTCTGCGTCGATTTTAACACAGTCCGGTCTATCCGAACTAGTAGCCGGTTCTCCTGAAGAATATATTGCATTGGTAAAATATTTAGTATATCATCCTGAAAAAATCAGAGAATACAAGAGAACCATTCATTCCAAATTCAAAAAGGGAATGAATGTTGAGAACTTCATGGCCGGATACGAAGCGGCTATTCGCAACGTCCTGTTATGAATACCAAACTCCGCCGCGTATTAGTGCTTCCTTCTTAGCATCTACACCAATCATCCAATTCGCGTGAATGAATGCCACACGTTTATTCGTGTTGGATTTGTAGGCCCGTTTGATTTCCATAATTTGCGGAGGCACCTGTATATCCATGTCAAAGAATAAGAGACCGTTCGGAAATTCCGAAAAATCGAAAATACCAAAGTCGAGACCGACCAAACGGGTGCTGTTATATAAATCAAAGATGAAATTTTGATCATTCTTTTCGGAGGAAGCGTTGTCCCACACGTATTCCGTGAAGTTGATCGAAGCCGCGGTCGGATAGTAAAGAACACATCCCGTGCACATCATATGACAGTCATTCTGGAAGAAAACGTCTTTACCTACGTATTTATCGTATACATTACGTATTTCGGGAGTAACCACCGTGTCTACGTCCATGTACCAAACCGCCTTTTTCTGTTTCAACAGATCATTTACTATTTTATAACGATTGTAAGAGAACCTGTTGAAATCCGGAGTGCCGAAATCCTTCCGGTTTTCCGGAACAGTCGATAATTCCGGGTGCAATGTTACGACGAAATCGCCACAGCTTCGAATATAATCGAATGTTCTCTTATCTGTTACGTATGCCGTATAGTTCTCTATTCCACTGTGTTTCAATGATTGTAAATGGTTCAATCCAAGTTCTCTGGAGCCATAATCAAAAACGGATATGAAAGTGATATTTTCCATGTTATACATTCAATATTCTCGATTTTTCTATATGTTTTTTGTTGAAACACATATAGATACATCTGTTGTACAGATACAATGGAAACCGTAACAAGTAAAAACATGAATATACCCTGGGTAGAGAAATATCGGCCGGCGCATTTCGACAATATTGTTCTCGACCCCATCAATCGCGAAATATTCCGCAATATTATTCAACACAACTATTTCCCCAATCTGTTGTTCTACGGACCACCGGGAACCGGCAAAACGACCACCATTATCAACCTAATCAACGAGTACCAGGTAAAAAACAATCAAAAAAACAAGGGCATGGTTATTCACCTAAATGCTTCGGATGAGAGGGGTATCGATATCATCAGAAACCAGATTTACCAATTCGTCAAGTCGAAGAATTTGTTCGAAAGCGGCACAAAATTCGTGGTGTTGGATGAAGTGGATTACATGACAAAAAACGCGCAACAGGCTCTGAAGATACTTCTACAGTCATATTCTTATAATGTTCGGTTTTGTCTCATATGCAATTACATCAGTAAAATAGACGAATCGCTGAAAAACGAGTTTATTTGTATCCGGTTCAATCAATTGCCGAAAGAAGATATACACCAATTCATAGAAAAAATATCGATAAATGAGAACCTGAGTTTAACAGAAACGTTTATCCGCAAGCTACAGAAAATATATAATTCGGATATTCGAAGCATGATTAATTTTATACAACTCAACCAGAATATTAAGGAGTACGAATATCACATCATCGATAATGTGGTGTTGGAGAAAATACACGACATGTTGATTTCCAAAAACGAATTTGACGGCAATGTCATATCTTATCTGCGAGAAATAAGCGTTTCGTACAACAGCGACAAAAAGAATATCATCAAGAATTACTTTAATTACGTAATACGCAACAAAAAAGAATATGTTACCCCGGAATTTATCAATATAGTAGAGGTCATTATGCATTCTAACAGCACGAATATAAATCATCTGTTGGAGTATTTCGTAGTGCATCTTCAAGACTATTATGTTTCCGCAACGAAAATGACATAAAAAATTGATGCGATCTCTCCATATCCAAAGAATATAAATAAAGTGTTGAAACATAAAGAAATTGTCATGGATTTGGATAAAGAATGGTCAGAGTTTTTGATGGAACAGATGCCTAACACGAACGGTTCTTGTACGCCGTCGGCGGTGCCAATGGACCCCCCCTGTTTCGAGCCCGATCCAATCGATAGCGAAAGCCCGTATTGCGACGAATTATACATTTCAACAAAGACCAAGGTGTTATTCTTCAACGTGCCGATTGATATTCAGAATATTTTCTGGAAAATACCGGTTATTGAATATTGGAAACCGGTCTCGGGAATTATAAAAAAACAGATTAAAATAGTTTCAAAAACGGTGGAGGAATACGAAGAATACAAGGAGAAAATCCGAGGTATTCCGTATTACACGGAAAATATCATAAAACAAATCGACAATCCGGGATCGAGGCGAATTAAGTTCAAAGACGAACGCAAGATAACTGTTGGTATATCGAAAAAAGATGTAATAAACTATCGAGGCAAAACGAAAAACGCATTCTACAATTGTTTCGCACTTATCTGTAGAATATTTTATAAGGAGAGTTTCTGTGAAATACACGTGAAGATATTCAACACTGGAAAATTGGAAATACCCGGCATATTAAATCCGGAAATCTTCGTTATTGTGAAGAAGATGATTATCGAAACTATCCAGCCATACGTGGAAACCGAACTCGAATTCATGGAACAAATTAAGGATGATAACATTCTAATTAATTCCAATTTTAATTGTAATTTCTTTATCAATCGCGAGAAACTGTTCAATATACTCAGAGGAGAAAAATACGGTATTGAGAGTGCTTACGATCCCTGTAGTTATCCTGGTGTTAAATGTAAATTCTATTTCAACAATTATTTGGGGTTCGATGAGAACTTGCAGAATGGACAAATCCTCGCGGAAGATCGATGTATGAAATTAACGGAATTGAAGGAAAATAAGAAATACACGGAAATATCGTTCATGATCTTTAGAACCGGCAGTTGTCTTATTGTGGGAAATTGTTCCGAAAAGGTTCTCAAATTCGTGTTTGAATTTCTAAAAGGAATATTAACGAAAGAATATCATAACATATGTGTTGCGAATGAAACCCCGGTTAATAAAAGTAAAAACACCAAAGTCATCAAAAAGAATATTCAAGTAACACACGAATATTACACTTCTATGCATTCACAACTCCCGTTTACTAAACAAACGACCGTATAATATCAACAATTCCGTCTACTATGGCAATGGGACCTTCTATAACGTCTTCTCCAACATGGAATACATCTTGGGAATAGCCGATAACCTTTCCGGCAAACACACTGGCTTTCAATCTTTTACAATTGTAACATTTGTCGCGAACTGACTTTGGATAATGAATGATATGGAATTGAAAATATTTATACCAAAACCTGTCTAAAATATCCATGTAATTCCAAAATTGGGCTTCCCAATCGTATACTTTAGGTAAAATAAAGTACAATAAAAATAAAACGATACGAACCGGTAGGTAACATAGCTGTAGAAATGCGTCCCATATATAGTAAAAAATACAAGTTGTCAAGTTTCCAGCATTTCTTATTAAACACATAAATGTAGTAAAAAGAAACACTGCCAAATATTGGACAAACTCGGAAATATCGAAAACCGTACCCACTACATCCTCACCCACGGCTTCAAAGAAATGTTCAATACCGTGTCCTATTTTAACAAAACCGTCTCCTATATCCTCGAAAACATTTAGAAGTTTTTGGAAAGGTCCAAATGCTACTTTCAGTTCGTCGAATATACCATAACCCACAGTTTCAAGATCATCTTTTAGGGTTTCGCCAATTTTCTCTGCACGCTTTATTGCTTCCTCAAATCCACCTTCGACCTTATCCGAAACATCTTTAGCTACATTTTCAACATTACTGATTGCCGAATTAACTCCGTCTTTAACTTCATTTACTACGGTATCCGCAACACCTTCAATTTTATGTATTACATTGGTAACACCCCCCTCGACCTTACCCGCAATATCTTGATATACATTTTCAACATCACCTACTACGCGTGTAAGTTTATCGGTAATGTCACCGAATTTACCTTCAATTTGGTTTTCTATACTTTTTGAAGTTTTTTCAATTTCGTCTACAACATTCATAATTTTATTACCCAAACTATTCATTTCATTGGTGATTGGTTTCGAAATTTTATCATTAAAACCTTTTTGAATGCTGTCTCCAACTTGTTTTGCAATATCATTCGGATTGATCTTTTCGATTTTTTGTATAACACTGTTAAACCCATTTTTTATTTTATCGAACGAATTGGTAATGGGGTCAACCACCTGATGAAGTCCTTTCATTAGTGGATCACTAATCGCGTCTTTAAAAGATTTTGAAATATCATTACCCATTTTATATTATAATCCGCACAAAATAAATATCGGGCTGGAACTGTTGAATGATTTGTTACTAAAAGCTATTTTAGTAAAAAACCTGTGTAAATAGTAGACGTAAATAGAGTAATATATATTTAACAAAAAAGTATATAAAGAAAACTTGTCTTAGTATAATAAGGTAGGTTTGGTGGTTTTGTAACTTCTTTATAAAATTTGCATTTCGAAAACCAAGGATGCAAATAAAACCATTACAACGCTTTGATTTATCAAAGCAACAAATGATCCATCAGGATCCCCCATCCTGGATCCCGTCTGCGTTCATTGGCGGTAACAGAACCGACGTAAACACATACCAAACATGGTGTGTATCGACAAGAATCTACTTGAAATTTAGTAAAGTAGAGTTTATACGGGTTTTTTGAACGGTTATTACACCGCCCATTATTTTGTCTTTACACTTTCTGTAAATGTTTCATATTTTTTTATGTATTTCTTAGCTTCGGTAAGTAAAGGATTGATCTTATCCATTTTATCAATAATATCCTTTTGAAGTTCTTTAAAATCCGGTAATTCACTTTTTAATTCTTTTAAAAGAGTTAGAGAAGCCTCGGATATTTTTGGTGTTGGTTTAGACCCCCCGTCACCACTTTCGGACGGTTGTTTTGAAACTGACTTGGGTTTTCCGGTTGGCTTTGCCTTTTCCGTTGGCTTTGCGTCGGCCTTGTGCTTTGCGTCGGCCTTCGGCTTCGCCTTATCGACATTTGAAACGTCCAATTCTGCATAATCGTCGATTTCGTCGGAACCGTCGAAACCTTCTGAAACACGAACCCCGCGAATACCATATTTGACAATATTTGTCACAGATAGAGATAATGCCATTATCACAATCATATTTTTACTGAAAAGCAGGACTAAAACGGATGTCATTAAAAAAATGATGAACGAAACATAATCCTTTGTTTTCATAAAGAATATTATTTGTATAAGAGACATAAATAAGAAAAAATAAAGAAGATATTTGCTACTTAAAATCGCACTATTTTTCATAATAATATAAAATACAGTAATATTTTATTTTACGACCATTCACTTATTCTTCAGTATCCTTGTAGTAATCGGGAACGTCTCCCGCGTAAATATCCAACACCTCTTTCACCACATCTTCTCTCTGAATATCACTTCTCTCGAACACGAAACTGCTGATACTCGGCGATCTTTTCCCCTTGAACTTCGACAGAAAATCTTCTAAACCGTTCAATTCGTTTATACGATCATATTGTTCTAAATCGCCGGTTATGACCAATCTGCTGTTTTCGCCCAATCTCGTCATAAGCATCTTCATTTGAGATACTGTTGAGTTCTGCATTTCATCGGCCACAATCCAACAGTTTTTGAATGTTCTGCCACGCATGTATCCGAGAGGCGCAATTTCAATGATCTTATCTTCCAACAATGCAGTAACTTCCTTCGGTGTTATGAAATTATACAATATATCATAGATGGGACGGATCCACGGCGCCATTTTTTCTTCTAAAGTACCCGGTAAAAACCCGAGTTCTTCGTCGACCGAAACGGACGGACGAGTGAAAATCAGCTTTTCGTATACTCCATTGAAGAAATTGCGAATACCGTATTCTGTGGCAAACAGTGTTTTTCCGGTTCCGGCGGGTCCAGTGGCGACCACGATTTTCTTCGATTTATGTTTTAACAGGTTCGTATATTCCTCCTGATGTCCCTCTTTAGGTTTGGTGAATTTCGACTCGAAATTAATCTTTTCCCTGGGAGACAGATATTGCATATATTCATATGGTTTCTCTACAGTATTCTTCTTCGGTTGTTTTGATGTCGATTTACTCTGGTCTTGTTCTCGGTCTAACGCCTCATTCGCATAAAACGCAGCCAATATTTCTTTTTCGTTTTGTTTCCGTGGTTTACGCGTTTTCTTTTTGGGTTCTGGTGTGATATATTTATTGCGTGAGTTGTCCAAAATACCAATTTCCGAGGTAAATTCGTTACCGAGACCAGTGTCCAGAGTATCAACATCAAACAATGGTTTTTTCATCGATCGCCTCTTGTTGTACTTATTATACTAAAGTATAATAAATCATGCGTTTTTTATAAATGGTGTAAATAATGGAATTACTGATAATAATTACACTACATGATGCATTTGTTAATACATCGTGGAAAATTATATTTACAGCACAAGGTCTGTAAAATTGCGAAAGCCTCCAGTGGGGGTCGAACCCACTACCTTACACTTACTAAGCGTATGCTCTAACCAGATGAGCTATGGAGGCAAACCACATCGATCCGTGGAATTTTTCCATATTTAGACACAATGGACTAAAATTCCATATTATCCAAGTCGGAAAACGCGACCTTCTTCGAGTGAAATTCTTGGGTTTCTTTGTATCCGCCGACGAACTTTCCTTCGTAAAAAACAACAGGAAATGTTCGGTGCTCTACTCCATCGGCGAGCCGTTTAACGAAATCTAAAAATTCTTCTTTGTGCTGTTTCAAGTATTCGTCGCAATCGACTATATAAGTAGGAGGTGTTAGGTTCTCCAACAGGGCTTTCGCTTTTACGCAGTACGGGCAGCCGGTTTTCGAATAAATCGTGTAGGAATTGGGCGATGGTTTTACAAACTCCATTTTGCAGAAATATACTGTATAGATTAGATATTATTATATTACTATATGCGTTTAAATCTATATATAATTTTTTCTTTGTAAATTACAATTGTAAAATATATAATTACTTTCTGAAAGAAGATAAAAATCTAATCAGTATATTATTTAGGCAAAGAATGGCAGAGATCATAAACGTAACCGAACCTATACTAACTCCTGACGAGAACCGCTACGTAATGTTTCCTATCAAGCACGACGATATATGGAAAATGTACAAAAAAAGCGTAGATAGTTTCTGGGTTCCTCAGGAGGTAGATTTATCCAAAGATTTAAATGACTGGAATAAGCTGTCAAAAGATGAAAAACATTTTATAACTATGGTTCTTGCGTTTTTTGCCGCGTCTGATGGTCTCGTCCTGGAGAACTTGGCTTCGCGTTTCATGAACGACGTTCAGTTATCGGAAGCCAGAGCTTTCTATGGATTTCAGATTGCAATGGAAAATATTCACAGTGAAATGTACAGTATATTAATCGACACATACATAAGTGATAC
>Ga0114962_10003393_pt1 | contig 12919 bp, 12 predicted proteins | sample C_130820_MF_Meta_FD_87017 | JGI IMG/M metagenome (GOLD analysis project Ga0114962, IMG submission 87017) | Freshwater microbial communities from Lake Croche, Canada to study carbon cycling - C_130820_MF_MetaG | ecosystem: Environmental > Aquatic > Freshwater > Lake | place: Lake Croche, Canada... | reverse complement strand
ATTTTATAAAACAGTAATTGTTGAACTCGAGATAAAATAGTGGTTAATAATTGTTCTGGGTGGTCGCAAACCAAAACAAATAGTGTTTGTTCTGGCGGTTCTTCTAATATTTTTAATAGTTTATTTGCGCAATCAGCATTCATTTTTTCTGGTTGCCAAATGAGCATTATTTTATACCCGCCTTCATAACTCGTGTATGATAATTTTTTTAAAATGGAACTCGCCTCTTCAGTATTTATTATTGGCTGTTTGTTTTCGGCGTTTATTGCATTAAACCAATCTTTAAGCGTAATATAAGGTGTTTGTAAAAAACATTCTCTAAATTCTGGCAACAAGTCGTTACTTGTTTTAACCTCATCGCTTTTAGCTATTGGAAAAACTAAATGTAAATCTGGATGGCTAAGTTTGGATATTTTTAAACATGATGGACAAACACCGCACGAATCATGTTCTTGTTTTTGAGTACAAAATAAGTATTGAATAAACGCAAAAGCGGCAGTAAGATTACCACTACCTTCCGGCCCAGTGAGCATAAGCGCATGAGGAATGCGGTTATCAGCAAACATATCAAGTAGTTTTGCCTTAGCTTCGGGTTGACCAATTATATCATTAAAAAACACTGCTTAAAAATACAGATAAATTTTATAAATAATGTTTAATTTTACTTTATGCATATTGGTTTGTTTTTTGGGTCATTTAATCCGGTTCATGTTGGCCACATGGTGCTTGCAAATTATATGGTTGAGTTTACCGATATTGAAAAAGTTTGGTTTGTTATTTCGCCACACAACCCCTTAAAAAATAAAAAATCATTATTAGATCAAAATCAACGCTTACACATGGTAAACTTGGCAATTGGCGATAGTGATTTATTTAAAAGTAACAACATCGAGTTTAGTTTACCGCAACCCTCTTACACCATAAATACGTTAGCCCATTTAAACGAGAAGTATCCCCAACACACGTTTTCATTAATAATTGGGCAGGATAATTTAAGTTCGTTTCATAAATGGAAAAACTACGAAGAGATAATTAAACGATTTAAATTATACGTTTACCCTCGCCCTAATGCCGGGGCAAGTGATTTAGATTTGCATAAAAATGTTATTATGACAGAAGCTCCGCTTATTGAAATTTCTTCTACATTTATTAGAAATGCTCTTTTAGAGAAAAAGAACGTTTCTTTTTTTTTACCAGAATCTGTTTGGAACTATATAGATGAAATGAGTTTTTATAGAAAATAATTTGCGTATTAAGGTTTTTCTTTTCTAGTAATTCATAAATAAGTTTCAACTTATTTAATTAATAAGCATTGAATTTTTTAGAAATAGTTAAATAAAGAAGTCAAGATGTTTAGGAATACTATTTTAAGTTTATTAAAAATTTGGATTAAAACGACTAAGTATGTATTATTGTAAAAGAAAAAAGGAAAACTGGAATTATGAAAAGAAATTTACTTTCAATCTTTATAGTGCTTATTGCTTTTATAGCTAAGGGTCAAACTTCAATTACCGTTATTGATGCTGGCTCTAGTGCAGTAATTTCAAATTCAGCTACAATTTTTGCTACCACAACAGTTGGTGGTATTCCTGACGAGAAAGATTTTACAATTAAAAACACAAGTGTCGGAACTATTAGTTACCAAGTTAGAAGAACCGACATCTTACTAAATAAAATATCTCCAGTGGATTCGGCTACGGCTTATTTTTGTTTTGGCATATCTTGTTTTCCTGCAACAACAACCATTACTCCAACACCAGTTGCAATTGCCTCAAACGGAACCCAATCTTTAAAAACGTATCTTTCAGAGGCTACAATTACTGGATTATCAAAAGTAAAATATCAAATTTTTAATTCATCTAATGTTAATGATGTTTTCACGTTTACCATTTTTTATAATTCACCTTTAAAAGTTAATGAAAACACTGAATTTTTAGAGTCTGTTTCAGATGTATATCCAAACCCTTCAATCAATAAAGCGCAAATAGTTATTAATTCGAATTTAAATACAAGCAATGTTATCATTACTATTACTAATGCTTTGGGGTCAACGATTTCATCAAAAAACACAGAATTATTTAGTGGTAAAAATGCCATAATTCTAGATACAGAAAACTTGAATTCGGGCATTTATTTTGCTACTATTTCTTCCAATAATACTAAAATCGTAAAAAAATTCACAATTAATAAATAACGCATAAAAAACAAACAAAAACCAATAATATGAAAAAACAAATACTAACATTATTAGCAGCTGGAGCCACAGGCTCTATGTTTGCTCAGCTGCCAGTAAGCACTGCGCCTCAAAACAAAAAAGCAGTTTTAGAAGAATTTACTGGAATTTACTGTGGATATTGTCCTGATGGGCATCAAATAGCAACAGCACTTTATACTGCGGATCCAACGCACGTAGTTTTAATTAATATTCACTCAGGTGGATATGCAAATGTTGCCGTTGGAGAACCTGATTTAAAAACAACAATGGGAACTGCAATTGACGCAATGCCAGGAATGGGAATAACAGGATATCCTGCTGGAGACATGAATAGAACTATTTTAACTAGTACAGTAATGGCTGGTGGACGTGGAAACTGGGGGGCTTGGGCAACAACTATTAAATCACAACCAGCATATTGTAATGTTGCTGTTCAAGGTTCTGTAAATGCTACTACTCGCGTTCTTACTTATACAGCTCAAGTATATTACACTGCAAGCAGTCCAGCATCTACTAATTCATTAACAATCATGTTATTAGAAGACAAGGTATTGGGCCCTCAACATAATTACGGCGCTCCAACTCTTTATAATGCTGCTAATTATAATGCTGATGGAAGTTATAACCATAATCACGTTTTACGTACAGGCTTAACTGCTGGGGATTTTGGTATTACAATTCCGGTAACCACAACAGGAACTACTTTTTCGACAACAGGAACTTATACTATCCCTGCAACATTTGGTGCTGCTGGCAAAACAAACCCTTGTTTATTAGGAAATATAGAATTAGCTGCATTTGTTACTCAAACAAATACACTAACAATTAACGGTTGTTACGGACCTATTGCAATTACAAATATTGCAAATATTAGAGATGGAGCTCTTAGTAATTTAGTTGCTGATGCAGAAACATGTGCTGGAAACTTACAACCCACTAAATTTACTTTAACTAACAACGGTAGTGCTACAATGACGTCTGCAAATATTGCCTATGGAATTACTGGCGGTTCAACACCTACATATAGTTTTGTTGGCAGTTTAGCTCCATATACTCAAACAGTTATTACTTTACCAACCTATTCTTTTACTGCTGGCGCAACAAATACTTTAAATGCTGTTGTTACAAGTATTAATGGTGGTACTGATCAAAACCCAGTTAATGATTTAATTACTAAGTCTATTCCTTTAACTACTAAAATAACTAATGCACTTAACTTATCAATGGAATTTACTCAAGATCAATATGGTTCTGAATCTACTTGGGAAGTTCGTGAAGAGGTTTCTAATATATTAGTAGCGTCTGGCGGACCTTATACTGATTTAACTGCTAGCGGTATTTTACTTCATTCTTCACCATTTACTGTAACTCAAAACAAATGTTATAAAGTGGTAATTAACGATGCGTATGGAGACGGATTTAACGCTGGTTATGGTGCTGGTCAATACCAAATTAAAGCAGGAACATCTGTTCTTTATACCATGAATGGCGTAATGGGAAGTCAAGATATTAAATTATTTAAAACATCTGCAACTGCAGGCGTTAGTGAGAATAATTCAAATATTGCAAACGTTTCTATATTCCCAAGTCCTGCAAAAAATGCAGCATCTTTGTCTTTAGATTTAATTCAAAACGAATCAGTTTCAATTAGTGTTATTAACACAGTTGGGCAAGTTGTTTATAGTGAGTCTTTATCTAATTTATCAGCAGGAAATCATGTTGTGAATTTCAATACTGAAAATTGGGCAAGTGGAGTTTATAGCGTTAACATTTCCTCAAATAATGGAAATACAAACCTTAAATTAATAGTTAGTAAATAATCTAACGAGATTTGATTTTTAAAAAAGGTTGGCAATTTTGCCAACCTTTTTTATTATTACAGAAGTTCGAAATATCATTTTTTAAAATAATAGTCGTAACTTTAAGAGAACTTTATTAAAACAAAAATTATTTAAATGAAACCATTTTTTTGTGAATTAAAAGCAATTTTTTTTGTTTTACTTTTTTTATTTAACCAAACAAATATAGTTTCTCAAAATTATGTATTGAGTCCTGGAAAAAATTTTACAGCCACTGTTGACACAAGTCAATTAAATTATAATGGAATTGAGATAATTAATACCGGTACAATTAGCCTAGATTTTACATGGGAATTATTATTAAAAGATACATTAATTGATTCGGAATTTGATTTATGTAATAGTGGCATTTGTTTTAATACACTTCCTGTAAATGGGATTATGCCAACAATCACACCTGGTCAAATTGGGTTTTTAAAAATGCATATGTTTTCGGGAAAAACTGAGGGCGTTAACACTATAAAATATATTTTGAAAAACGCTTTTTTAGCAAAAGCAGATACTTTGACTTATGTTATAAATGTTGGAAATACAACCACGAGTCTTAAATACGATAAAGCGAAAAGTTCTAAAATTATTCTTCATCCAAATCCAACAAAGGAAAGTACTACAATAAACATTGATTTAATGGCAATTTCCTTTGTAAAAGTATTTATTTATGATGCTTTGGGCAATTTGGTTTTTGAAAGAAATGAAAATGTTTCAAATTCAAACCCACAAGAAATAAAGATTAACACAACTGATTATGCTTCTGGAGTATATTCCGTTTTGATTTTAACTAATAATGGCGCAATAAACCAAAAATTAGCTGTAAGTAAATAATAGAGTTAATTTAAAATCTTATTTTTGTGTAAGGCTGATGATTTATCAACCTTTTATAATTTTATTACATGCTTCATAAATACATATTTCTAATTTCTTTTTCGGCGGTTTGCTTAATTGCAAAAACACAAACATTATATTCCGAAAGATTTAACACATTAAGTTTAAATACTGGAACTTTTACTTCCGGAAGCACAACGCAAACATATTTATTTAATGATGTTCCCTCTGCAATGTTTATTGTTAATAATGGAGCAAGAATTGCCGATACATTAACAGGTAATTATCCGTTTAGAGCAAATGGTCAAAAGCTAAAAGCATTTTTATCATACAAACAATCAAATCAAATGGACACTTTTGCAGTTTCTACTTCTTGGTTGAAGCCAGCAGGAATTGCTGACGCATGGTTAATAACGCCAGTGATTAATTCTATAGCTGCTAATACAGTATTAATGTGGGATGCAATGGCGCCCGATGCAACTTATTTAGACGGTTACGAAGTTTATGTTACAACCAATACATCCTCGGCACCTGTTATTGGAGATTTTGTTCCAGCAAATAAAGTATTTAGTATTAACGCAGAAAAGAATACTTGGCAAACTCGAGGCTTATCTTTAGCTGCATATGCTGGGCAAAACATCCGTATTGCATTTCGAAATAATTCAACAGATAAATATCAATTATGGATAGATGATATTATTGTAAAAAATATTCCTAACGCTTACGACGTTTCAACAACAACAAATAATACGTATAAATATTCTTCAGTTGGAATAGGCAATATAGTTTCTGCAACGTTTAAAAACAATGGGTTTACGCCAGTTACATCGCTTTTGATAAATAATAAAATGGGGTCAAATCCTACAATAACAGAAACTCAAACACTTGCCTCTCCACTTTCTTATTTAGATAGTAAATTAATGAATTTTTCTGTTCCTTTTATTACTTCTACACCAGCGTATAATAAATTAAAAATTTGGGTAACACTTGTAAATGGCTTTGCAGACCAACTAAACATTAATGATACAATTAATGGTTCATTAACGATATCTAGTAGTGTGCCACAAAAAAAAGTTTTAGTTGAAGAGTTTACTGGAGCTTGGTGCGGATGGTGTCCGGACGGGCAATTAAAATTAAAGGATGCTATATATACAAACTCAAATGTTGTAGTAGCCTCATTGCATGATAATGATAATATGAGTACAAACTCTGCAGACAACCTTATTACTGATTATGCAAAGGTTTTTCCTTCGGCATCAATAGATCAATACTTGTTTTCTTCTAATTCAGAAGTTTCAATTGAAAGAAATAATTGGAATGCTTTTATTACACAACGTCAATCAATGGTTGTGCCCGCAACCGTTACATTAACAGGTATTAGCTATAACACAGTAACGCGTGCAATTAATGTAACTGTTTCAACTTCTTTTTTGGGTGATGTGAAAGGGGATTACCGTTTGAATTTATACGTTAAAGAAAATAATGTGTTTGGTGCAGTTGCGGATAGTTTGTTAGATAATAATTGGAATCAGTATAGTTATTTATACAACATTCCATCATCTCCATATTATCAATATGGAAATTATTTAAATCCAACAACCTTTATAATGGGCGCTAACAGATACAAGCACCAATACGTTATAGATACAATATTAGGTGGCTCTTATGGCTCGGCAGGAATTATTCCTTTAAGTGGTTCTACAATGGGACAAACATATTCAAAGCCGTATTCTTATACATTGGCATTACCAGCAGGAACAGAATACAGGTATCATGAGGATAATATTTATTTAATTGGCGTGCTTACCGAATATAATGTTGATCCTAAGAAAAGAACTGTATTAAATGTTTCTGAAACAAAATTAACATCCCTCTCTGAAAGCGTTGGGATTAATGAACAAACAAAGCCAGATTTTAAATTTAATATATTCCCTAATCCGGCAACAACGCAATGTCAGTTGAGCTATGAGTTAAAAACGGATGCATTAGTAACTATTTCTGTTTCTAATATGTTAGGCGAAATAGTTTATAAAGAAACTAAATTTGAAGATTCGGGAAATGTGTCTCGTGAATTATTTGTTGGTAATTTAAAGCAGGGTAATTATAGTGTTGAGGTTTTAACAAAAGAGTTTAAAACAGTAAAAAAATTAACGGTTATTAACTAATAAAATGATTGTAATTACAGGCGCTGCTGGCTTTATCGGAAGTTGTTTATTATCTAAATTAAACAGCGAAGGAATTACTGATATAGTATTAGTTGATGATTTTTCAATTGAAGAGAAAAACAAGAATTTTGTAAACAAAAAATATTCAAAAACGATAGAGCGATCTGAGTTTTTAACTTGGTTTGAAACAAACGCTAAATATATTTCGTTTGTTTATCACATTGGTGCCAGAACAGATACAACTGAATTTAATGTTGATGTTTTTAATGAACTGAATTTAAATTACACAAAGTCTATTTGGCAAACATGTAGCGCAAATAAAATTCCTTTAGTTTACGCTTCTTCTGCTGCAACATATGGTTTAGGTGAATTTGGATATGATGATGATGAAAATAAAATTTCGCTATTAAAACCATTAAATCCTTATGGAGATAGTAAAAATGATTTTGATAAATGGGCAATTCTACAAAGTGAAACGCCACCTAAATGGATTGGCTTTAAATTTTTTAATGTTTATGGCCCAAACGAATTTCATAAAGGCCGAATGGCTTCCGTTATTTTTCACTCCTATAATCAAATAAAAGAAAAAGGATATGTGAAATTATTTAGATCTCATAATCCAAAATATACAGACGGTGGTCAATTGCGCGACTTTGTTTATGTGAAAGATTTAGTTGAGGTTTTATATTATTCTTATATCAATAGTTTAAAAAGCGGTATTTATAATTTAGGAAGTGGGAAAGCACGTACTTTTTTAGATTTAGCAACATCAACATTTAATGCATTAAACAAGCCTGTAAATATTGAGTTTATTGATACTCCAATTGATATTAGAGATAAGTATCAATATTTTACAGAGGCAACTATGAGTAAACTAATTAAACAAGGTTATAATAAGTCATTTACTTCTTTAGAGGAAGGCGTTACAGATTATGTAACAAACTACTTAGTTGGACCTCGTTATTTTTAATTACAAAATAAAAGATTATACCCTGAAGGAATAATAAGCCATCAACCCATAAATAGTAATAAAAGCTATGTGTTTTTTCTTTACTAAATAAAACAGTTAATGCTGTTGCAAAAAACACGAAGTTAATTGCTACTTGTAAATAAAGATTTTTTGTAAAAATATAAAAGGAAATGCTGCCTGAAACTAAAATTAGTAGGCAAATTATTTTTGTAACTACAGCTCCAAATTTATTTGCATATGTATTAACGCCATTTAAAAAATCCTCAACACTATCTTTTAAGTCAAACAATAAACATAAAACGGAAATAAAACAAAACTGTGAAATTAAAAACCAAGCACTGTTGTTAGTTAGTATATTGTTTTCAATTAATGGAACCAGAGAGCAGGTAATGACCCAAATAGCTGAAATTAGAAATGGTTTTATATAACCGTGCTTTCGTAAATTAAATGGAGGTAAATAATATAGCGTTGAAATTATTTCAGCTGCAACCATAATAATTATAGAAGTTGAACTTAAATTATTACACAAAAATAGAACTATAAATAAACATAGCGCTACACTAATAAGTAATATTTTTTTATGTTTAGTAAGCCATTGTGAGCGTTCCGAATTTAAATTATTTTGATTAATTAAATAGCCACGTTGCACATTATATTGCAAGTATGTAGATAAAAAAACAAATGCTAAATAAGCATTATTGTTATAATTTACTGGAATTGAAAACACGACATATGTTACAATTACTTGTGCTAAAGCACAAATAGAAATAAATACATTTGCGTAAACTAATGTTTTAACAATTGGATTTGATATGAATTTATTTATTTTCAAAAATAAAATGTGCGTTGTTTGTAGTAAGATTTTCTACTTCCTCAATAGATATATTTTTAACTTCAGCAATTTTTTTTGCAATTAAAGGGATATAAGAGCTTTCGTTTCTTTTGCCACGATAAGGCATTGGGGCTAAATAAGGCGAATCTGTTTCTAATACAATATCATCTATACTTATAGTTTCAATTACTTTATCAAGGCCTGAATTTTTAAATGTAAGAACGCCGCCAATACCAAGTTTGAAATTTTTTAAGTCTAAAATTTTTTGTGCTTGTTCAACATTTCCACTAAAGCAATGGAAAATGCCTTTAGGTAATTTTTTATATGATCGAAGTATTGGAAAAATCTCATCAAAAGCGTTTCGGCAATTAATTACGATTCTGTAATTATATTCTAATGCCCAATCTATTTGGTTTTTAAAAGCTATTTCTTGTTCAATAATAAATGTTTTATCCCAATACAAATCCATTCCAATTTCTCCAATAGCAATAAACCTGCGGGTATCTAGCCACTTTTTTAAAATAATTAATTCGTCCAAATAGTTTTCTTTTACGGAACAAGGATGAAGTCCCATCATCGCAAAACAATTATCAGGGAATTCTTTTTCAAGTTGCAACATACCATCAATACTATTGGAATCAATATTTGGTAAATATAATTTTGTAACAGAATTATTAATGGCCTTTTTAATAATTGCTGTTCTATCTGCATTAAACTCTTCTGAATAAAGATGTGTATGTGTATCTATAAACATTAATTATTTTTTTTGTATTTTTGAAAAACAAATTTACTAATCATGAAGAGACTATTCGCATTATTTTGCATAATTACATCTGTGATGTTGTTAACAGAATGTAAAAAATATCCAGAAGGACCTAGTATAAGCTTTAGAACCAAAAAAGCGCGTATTATAAACAGCTGGAAGATGTCTAAATATTTAGAAAACAACGTTGATTTAACAACAAATTTCAATAGTGTTTTTACAAATTTTTCATTTGTAACATCAAAAGATGAGGAATATAAAATAATTAAGACTGTATCTGTATTTTCTACCAATTTAACTACTACAGAGATTGGAAGTTGGAATTTAGCTTCAAACAAGAAGACCTTGAATGTAACACCTATTTCTATTTCTGCAGGAACTTTACCTAGCACAACTTCGTTTCAAATCCTAAAATTATATGAAAACGAAATATGGTTGAGAAGTATCGATTCAAACGGAAAAATTATTGAGTATCATTTAGTTTCCGCATAATTTTGAAAGTTTTAATTGTTCGGCTTAGTTCCATTGGAGATATTGTTTTAACAACACCAATTATTAGATGTTTAAAGAAGCAAATAACTGATATTGAAATACATTATTTGACAAAAGAAAACTTTAAATCTATTCTTGATTGTAATCCTTACATAGATGTTTTACACACCATTAATAGTGATATTAACGAAGTTGTTCCTGCTTTAAAAAAAGAAAACTTTGATTATGTTATTGATTTGCATCGTAATATAAGAACATTTAAACTTAAGTTTAATTTAGGGGCAAAAAGGTATTCCTATAATAAATTAAATTGGGAGAAGTTTTTAATAACCACTTTCAAAATTAATAAGTTACCCAATCAACATATTGTAAATAGATATTTTGAAACCATTGAAAAGCTTGGTGTAATAAATGATAACCTCGGTTTAGATTATTTTATAAATATAAAAGATCAGGTCAATATAGCGGAAACTCTTCCTGTTGGTTTTTTAAATGGATACAACGCATTAGTTGTTGGTGGGTCATATTTTACAAAGCAAATACCAATTAGTAAGTTAAATGAAATTTGTTTAAAGAGTAAGTTGCCTTTAGTTTTGCTAGGAGGAAAAGAAGATTTTAATAATGCTGAAATAGTTTTTAATACACATAATTTTAAAACCATTAATTTTTGCGGAAAGTTGAATTTAAATCAATCAGCTTCAATTATAAATCAATCTGTAAAAGTTATTACTTCGGATACCGGACTTATGCATATTGCCGCTGCGTATAAAAAAGACATTATTTCAGTTTGGGGAAATACAATCCCAGAATTCGGAATGGGCCCATATTTAGCAGGGAATCAATCGCAGATTGTTGAGGTAAAGAATTTATCTTGCAGACCATGTTCTAAACTTGGGTATAAAAAATGCCCAAAAGGGCATTTTAAATGTATGAATGATATAAATTTTAGTGGAATTAATCTTTAATAAATAAAGCTTTTAATTCAGAAGCATCGTCTGGTTTCATTCTGCCTCCTAATATTAAAGATAGTTGTCTGCGGCGCAATGCGCCTTCATATCTTTTCTTTTCCTCCTCTGTTTCTGGTATTAATTCAGGAACGGGCAAAGGAGCTCCGTTTTGATCTATTGCAACAAAAGTAAAAATGGCTTCATTACATTTTGTTTTGTGTCCCGTTATTCTATCTTCTACAAACACATCTATATGTACTTCCATGCTGCTTGTAAATGCCCTAGAAACCTTAGCTTCTAATGTAACGACTGAGTTTTGTTTTATAGGATTATCGAAAGATACATGGTTAATTGATGCTGTAACTACAACTCTACTCGAGTGTCTGCCCGCTGCAATAGCTGATGTTATGTCCATCCATTGTAACAATTTCCCTCCAAATAAATTTCCAATATGATTTGTATCATTAGGAAGTACAACTTCTGTATTGATAGTTAATGACTCTTTTGCTGTTTTACCTTTCATGGGGATTTTTGTTATTTATTTCTGATGGTAAAAGTACTACCTTTGTACGAAATAAAAACATTATGGATTATAAATATATTTTAGCGTTGCACGTAATTTTTGTAGTGTGCTGGTTTGCTGGCTTGTTTTACATTGTTAGATTATTTATTTATACAAAAGAAGCTTATGAAAAAGAAGAACCAGCGAAAAGTATATTAACTACTCAGCTTATTTTGATGCAGCGAAAACTGTGGTTTATAATTGCCTGGCCATCCGCTATTGGAACTTTTATTTTTGGCACGTGGATGCTTTTTTTAAGACCAGAATTATTAATGCAACCGTGGATGTGGTTAAAGTTAATATTTGTTGGATTATTAGCCTTATATCATTTACAATGCCATTCTTTTTACAAGCAACAAAAAGCTGGAGTCTTTAATACCAGCTCTTTCAAACTTCGCTTGTTTAACGAATTAGGAACAGTATTCTTAGTAGCTATCGTTTTTTTAGTAATTGTAAAATCTACAGGCGGCTTGGTTTGGGGAATGTTAGGATTATTTATTTTTGCAGCTCTATTAATGGGAGGCGTTTATATTTATAAAAAACAACGCCAAACAATGAGTGATACGTCTGCCGACAGACAAAATCCATCTTCATCATCTCCTAAAGATTAATATAATTTTGATATCGCGTTCACGCAATTAACACCGTCCATTGCTGCGCTTACTATTCCACCCGCATAACCAGCGCCTTCGGCACAAGGATATAAGTTTTTTAATTGTATGTGTTGTAATGTTTCTCTGTCTCTAGGTATTCGAACAGGTGTTGAAGTTCTTGATTCTACTGCTAAAATAATGGCATCATTACTAACATAACCCCTCATTTTTTTGTCAAAAGCTTTAAAACCTTGTTGTAATGTAGAGCCAATTTTTTTTCCTAACACATCCATTATACTCACCGATTGAGTGCCTGGTTGGTAAGAACAATCTATCAATTTATTACTCACTTTATTAGTTACAAAATCTTGTAAATTTTGAGCAGGAGCTATTTGTGTTTTTCCTCCCATGGCCCATGTGCGTTGCTCAATTTCTTTTTGAAGTTGTAATCCTGCTAATGCTCCAAATTGGTTATATGGTTCAAAATCGGATAATTCTAAGCCAACAACAATACCACTATTGGCATAAGGGTTATTTCGTTTAGAAGGACTCCAACCATTAGTTACAATTTCATTTTGTGCTGTCGCACATGGCGCTATAATTCCTCCTGGACACATGCAAAATGAATAAACGCCGTAATCACCAACTTGGTTTACTAAGCTATAAGAGGCTGCAGGTAAATATTCTCTTTTTGCATTT
>Ga0114962_10003388_pt1 | contig 12934 bp, 9 predicted proteins | sample C_130820_MF_Meta_FD_87017 | JGI IMG/M metagenome (GOLD analysis project Ga0114962, IMG submission 87017) | Freshwater microbial communities from Lake Croche, Canada to study carbon cycling - C_130820_MF_MetaG | ecosystem: Environmental > Aquatic > Freshwater > Lake | place: Lake Croche, Canada... | reverse complement strand
GCTTAAGCAACTTAGGTGGCAGTTATACTGCCTCCAGTTGCTTAAGCAACTTAGGTGGCAGTTATACTGCCTCCAGTTGCTTAAGCAACTTAGGTGGCAGTTATACTGCCTCCAGTTGCTTAAGCAACTTAGGTGGCAGTTATACTGCCTCTACTTGCACTCCTACAAGCCCATGAAGCCAGGTGATAAACTGCTTATCCCATCCCCAGAAACATCCTGTCTGAGCACGCCCAGCAATAACACGACCACTGGTATTTGTTCCGTGATTTAGCGCTACCAGGATTTGCTGGGGTGGGATTTCTAAGAATCCTCCATCAGCAGGAATGAAGCTCTCACCCTCACACTGCTGCTGGTCAGGAAAGGGATGCTCAAGGGCATATGACTTCCAAAAACAGAAGGAAGCCTCACTTACTCTCTGGCACTGAGAAAGAGCCCATGGTGGTGTATTCACTGCGCTAACTCCCTGCTGTAAATCATACATTGCTATCATTGTGCATCCTACTACCTCTACCGTAGGATATGCGAGAAGCCAGGAAACTCTGCGTCTGAAAGAAGTCTCAGGGTAAACATCGTCGTCATCCATATTTACACATATATCATACTTAGCAGCCTGAACTGCCTTATTTCTCTTGTAGCCGATAGAATGCTTCTTTTTCAGAGGAACATAGGTAATCTTAATGCCAGGTTGTCTCTCCTCAAACTTCTTAATTTTGTCTAAAGCACCAAGCATATGATCATCACTATCTTCTACTATTACCCATTGAATCTTATCCTTGGGATAGTCCGACACAAGTAGATTTAGAAATGCCAGCTCGATGAAATTGCGTCTATTGTATGTCAAAGTTAAAACTGAAATAGGAGGGCAATCTGCTTGTGCTACTACTGGAGGCATTCTGGGCATCCCTTTAGATGTATTTATTAATCTTGAAATATTTCTCTGAACTATTTCTTTGAATTCTTTCCATCGTGATTCAGAAATTTCTACTTGTTCCTCACCACTAGGAATCGCCTGAAGTGCAGACTTGATATTCTCCGTCGTTACAGAAGAAAAATCTGCTAAAAAACCAAGGTGGTTTTTTCCCTCTTTTACACAGGGTGTTTCTATAAATCCCACATATTTCGAGTTTCCATAGTATTCCTTATAAACGGGTAATGTATTTAGAATCATCGCTGCAGACCTAGCCTCCGCCTGGGCTGCAGTGAACCCGAATCCTTCTGCTGCACTAATACATACATGGGTTGCAGAGTTCCGATTTAACTCTTCTAGCTCTGATGATTCTAGGAACCCTCTTCTAACAGTAACAGATGCAGGAAAGGGTCCAGGGAGATCTGACTCTTCTAGAGTGGTTGTAACAGTTAAGGGAAAATCGGAAGGCCAAATTTGCAGTAACGCCCGAGCTGCAATATGCTTATTCTGAGAAGCGCCTAGAACCCATAGTGCCTGTCTGAGACCAAGGGCTGAGTGATTTACTGGTTTTAGAGGTCCCCGCACAGCCCAGGGAATATATGTAGCCTTTGATCCAAAATCTTCCACACGATCCTGCTCTTTTACCCAGACTTGACTAAAGCGCTCACATAGGGGAAGCCAATTCGGCGAGCACCATTCAGGATTTACCATCCAAATCTGCACAGGGGCCCAAGGGAGCCACACAGCATGAGGAACTTCCAGGTGAATGACAATATCGGCAGGGCTAGGTGGTTGAAGGGGGTCTAGTTTTACAAACTCAACTGGACCAAGGTCAAACGCGAACTGGTTTTCAAGTGCACTTTTAATAAGTGAAGCATCTTGGCTGAGACCAAAGGTATTTGACTGATTCCATAGTAAAACTACACGAGGCATATAAGTATAGAATTTAAATTATGTTTAGATACTAGAATAATGTCATTAAGAAAAACAATTGTACAAGTATATTCTGGAAATGAGACATTTGGATTTAATGATTTTGTTCGAGGAACCTTACGTCTATTAAATTATGCAATTGACAGAAATATAGATGTAAAGCTAAATATACATGGTGCCGAATTTGAACCATATATGATTGTAAATAATTATGGATATGATACTCTAACAATTACACCAAGGGTGTATTATATGAATATAGACCAAACACTCTTAATTAAGGATTTAGATGATTTTATGATTCGTCCAGACCCCATTTTTGTCCTAACATCAAATGTTTGGATAGAACGTTGTGATATTTATAATATGTCATTTCTGAGATTTCATACTCTAGTTCGTTTTAAAGATACATTATATGCAGCGGCGGCACAGAAAGTTGCTTCAAACTTATTATATAGACGTGGTTCTATTTCTGATAATTTACTTTATGGATATACTATTATATATGTGAATAAAGATGATATTCACTTTAAAAGCACTGCAAGAAATATTTCATCATTGGCGAACCAAATACGCAAGACTATAGATTTAAATAAGGATACTATGGTTTTTTCTAATAGCATACAGTTGCGAAAAATTTTATCACAATATATTGAGATGAATTCAGCTGCTGTTCAAACAATTGATGATTCTAATATTGATATTAGTGTAGTAGAAAGTATTCCAACTGTTCGAGATATTATTATTGATTATATTATATTAATGAAATCCAAGAAAATATTTAGATTTACGGATACTGTAATGACAAATGCACATAATCTGAAGTATAATATGAATAAGGATGTAATAACAAATGTATACGAATCTACATTTGATATAAATAATATTATAGGAAATTTAGAAATTACAATGATACCTCTGTATTATATAACATATACTATTGTGGGGTGTGCTGGTATAGTAAATCCTGCACGTTTTAAATTTCAGAAAAGCGTATTATTAGATGCTTCTGGTAATCCTAAGTCACAGATTGTAATTTCACAGCCAGGTATTACTACTGACTCTTCTCAAAATTATATTTCACAATTAAATAATCCATCTGGTGTAGCCTTAGATTCCCTTGGAAATCTATATATTGCAGATACAGGAAATCATCGTATTTGTATGTTAGATATATATGGAAATCTTACAACGTATGCTGGCTCTAGCTCAGGGGTCGCTGGTTATCGTGATAGTGGAGATTTTAATGCCTTATTTGATTCACCTACTGCCATAGCGCTTGATAGAGATGGAAATATGTATGTTGCAGATACTGGAAATAATGCAATACGCATTATTGAAAAACACCTTATATATGATAGTCCAGGAATTAATCTTAAATCAAATCACGCTATTGTCAATACATTAGTTGGAAATGGCTCTACAGTAGTAAATTCTGCTGTAGGAAGTGGTAATAGATTAAATTCACCAAGAGGTATTGCAGTAGATTTGGCAGGCTCTGTATATATTGCTGACACTGATAATCATAGAATATGTAAAATTACTGGCGGTGGTAATCTAATAACTCTTGCAGGCTCAACAACCTTGGGTGGAACATTATCATATTTAAGTGGATTCTTAAATGGAACGGGAACAAATGCATCTTTTAGTTCTCCTACAGGTCTTAGTGTAGATATATTAGGAAATATAATTGTGGCAGATACAGGGAATAATTCTATACGAAGAATTACGCCAGGTGGAAAAGTAACTACTGTTGCAGGAAATGGCCAACCATTTTTTAAGGATGGTAAGAGAGAAACTGCTAGTTTTAAGGCCCCAGTTGGCATTGCGATTGACTTTCAGAATATTATATATGTAAGCGATACAGGAAATAATCTTATTCGTCGTATAACTACAGATGGCGATGTCTCAGTCATTGTTGGTTCACCCGATCAGAAATCTGGTGCGGTTGATGGATATGGTTCAATAGACCCTACGAGGGCCCTTGTATCATTTAATAAACGGGCTACATTTAATGGACAAACTGCCATACTAGTTGACCCAGAAAAAAAATTAATTATTGCTGATACATTGAATAATACAATTAGAAGAGTAGATACTTTTTTTTCTAGTCCTACTAGCATTAAGCCAATTGCAATACAATCAATAAGAGTTTCGAATGCTCCAGGAGTTGGATTAATGCTTGGTCCAACTTTATCAGCTCCTCCGCCTCCACCAGATAGTTTAATTTATGGGCATCGTAAAGGAGGGCGATAAAAAACCATGGTTAAAATAGGATGTCTTCGGACGATGAACGAAATTTAGGATATATCGCATGGAAAAATGATTTATCTTGGATGGAAAATATGTCTGGTAAAAGATGGAATTCCCTAATTCGAGAAGAGAATACACGATTTATGACAAAACTTAATAAGATAAAGCCGCTAGTCAAACAAATGGAGTATGAATTATCTGGCAAAGCCCTTAGGGAAATGCCCTATATTTTAGAGGGATGGAAGATTGATAATGATGAATTCAGTCCACAGAAAACATGGACGCATTTAGCATCTGGCTTTTCATGCAAATGCTGGGATGCCGATATTTCTGAAGATATGTTTGTCGCGGCAGTTCAGGTAGCAGGTGGATTTCGGCGATTTACGCTTGAGATTTATTCAATGGGTAATAAACAAGGTAAGCCTCAGCATCTTAAGACTCTTACAAACACTGGTGAGCAGGTTGCTATTCTAGATGGAGTTGTATATTTTTTAATATCTGAAAAAGACCTACGATATTCAAGTGTATGTAAATGGTCACCTGAGGGTCAATCAGAAATATATCATTCTGAAAATTTAGAAGAAAATCTCGAGTTGAATCGGGGTGAGGATGGCACTGTCTATATGATACGTGGCGATTTTACTAAGAAATTCTATTGCAGGCTTACAAATAAAGATACAAAGATACATTGGACATCTAAGCCTCATTTAGAATCGTGCATTGTATCTGATGACCTCCGCCTCCCATTTATTGATATTATAAATGGGGCAATTGAATCTTTTTCTTTAAAGGCTGGATGGACTGTTACTATTTCAAGGGGTATTAGAACTCTCTGGAAAGATAACGAACCCCTTATCTGGATATGGGGTGATGTGTCGTATGATTCTAGAAATCCTTTTAGGCTTGATATTTCTGATATACGCTATGAACCATATACGATTTTATTGCCAGAATGGAAACTATCAAATCCTCGGCCTGTTCTATTCCCTTGCTCATATTATGATAATCCACTTCCAGTATTTGTTATCCATCCAAATTCCAAGGGACCTGTTAAGGGTCTCCTAGTTACAGCATATGGTGCATATGGAACACCAACACACGCCGGTTCGCTCATAAAGAGATGGAGGCCACTTTTACTGAGGGGATGGATTATTGCTTCTGTTATGGTTCCAGGTAGTGGTGATGACACTGCCGAATGGATAAGAGAAGGTCAGAGACTGAATAGAATTCATGCGATTGAATTACTAATCCAATCAATTAAGTCTATGCAGGAGGAATTTGGAATAAGTCCACAGTTCACTGCGCTATACGGGCGTTCAGCAGGAGGACTTCTAGTAGCAAGTGCAGCAATAAGGGAACGTGGGCTGGTTGGGACACTTTATATGGAATCTCCCTATCTTGATGTTCTTCGAACAATATCAAATCCAGCCTTACCACTTACTACATTAGAAACATCCGAATATGGGACTTCTGCAATTAATATGATTGCAACAGCTGAATGGAGTCCGATAGAGCATATCCCTTCAGGGGGTATTCCTGAGCTTATTATAGCCAGGACAGATTTAGCAGATTTGCAAGTCTTGCCATATGAAGTCTTGAAATTTATTAAAAAAGTGCGTGGACAAAATGCATTAAATAAGTATGTTTATATTACCGCTGATAGAGGCCATTTTACTACCACAAATAAAACTAGGGCAGAAGATTTAGCTATTCTAGTATCTTCTTTTTTAGAATCCTCCGGTGTGCGTATAAAAAATCTAGGCTATAAGTATAAAATGGTGATGTCTCGCAAGAACCGTAACATGACTCGCAAGAATAAGGATCGCAAGAACAAGAACCGTAAGAACAAGAATACCACTATGGGTGGTCGCCGTCGCAAGCACTAAACAGTGTAAAGCACTAAACAGTGTAAAGCACTAAACAGTGTAAAGCACTAAACTAAAAACTATATTCAATAGAAAATAATAGATTTAGTATAATCTTTTATTTACTTGGCCTATAGGCCTAAATATTACTAAACATAATTATATAATGACCCACATTTTAACATCAACAGAGAATTGTATATTATGCAATAATATTCATATAAAACCAATAATATTCAAAAATACATGTGGATGTCAAACTGTTGTTCACCCTAGTTGTTATAATTGGCATTTAAGAGAATATAACTCAAAATGTCCTGTATGTAAAACTGCAACAGTAAAGTCTATTGGAATAAATGAGTTTAATGAACAAAATACTTGTTTAATGTCATCATCATGTTGTTTTATAGTTTAGACCATTCTTATAACCAATTCCGAATAAATTGTTTCCTATGCTGCTCATGGGCTCCATGGGCTTTCAGGCCCTCTCTGTGCTTTGCAGTCCCGTAACCTTTATTTTTTAGAAGGTCGTAGTGAGCAGCCACCGCCTTATTTTCCTCACATGCCGCAGACCATTCCTTGACATAAGCATCCTTTGATACTTTTGCCAAGATAGACGCAGCCGCAATGGGTAAATAGAAACCATCACCTCCAGGGATACATTGGAACTTTACATCGCCATATTTATCACCAGAAGGAAGTCCTAAGACTCCATCAATAAGGAGTAAACTGGGCTTGAGACCAGATGAACATGCACCAATCGCTCTTCTAAATGCCTCTTGATTTGCCCATGTCATTCCTTTCTCATCAATTTCCGCTGCACTAACTTGACCAACCCCCCAATCTATTGCAACACTCTTAATTGCTGCTGCGATGGCATCACGTTTCTTCTCAGATATCTTCTTGCTATCATTGATTAAAGGTGCAACTTTCTTATGTTCATCTGTCCATTCTTCCTCACGAGGCCATATTACAGCTCCGGCGAAAATAGGCCCCCAGAAACATCCACGCCCTGCTTCATCAAGGCCTATTTCAATTGCTTCACCTAGAGAAAATGTGGTTTTCATATTCTTCTACTAATTATTAAATCTTTTGCATATACTATCAATTTTCAATCTAACTATGACTTAGATGAAGGCTACACAAGTATTATATTTAATACTATTTATTGGCATAATATTTTTTATAGCCACGAGCACCCCATTATTAAATTTTACAAGGGAAGGATTTGAAAGCCTTTTATCATCACCAATATCGGAGCCAGTAATACCAAAAGGCCTTGCACCCACTAGTATTAAAATGGAAACTATGCCAAATCCAATGTCACTAGATAAACTCCCCTTTGGCCCTTATGCGCAGATGGCATCCGTTGGGTCTTTTCAATATAAGGACCCTGCAATGCTACCAGCAGAATTATCTCAGATGAAGAAAATAAACGAAGATTTACGTTCATTTCTAGTCTTTGAGGGTGTAACTTTAGCTGATACAAGTGACCCAACTGTTCAGCTTCCTTTAACGCAGTTAAGGGCTGATAGTCAGAAGTTGCAGGCTGAAATAAGTGTTTTAGATAAGAATCCCGGTATTGATTCTCAACTTACTCAACAAGATTTGGCAGATATTGAAGGGTCTCTTACATTCTTACAGAGAAAGGTGAGGCTTTTTGAAACTGCGGGTGTTGTAAGTGGAACTGAAGGATTTCAAAGTGGTGGAACGAGTGGTAAAACAATCGCAACAAATGATGACCTTATTGCATTTCAGAAGCGTATATATGCAGCTATTTTAATTTTATCGGCATCAGGAACAACTGATCCGGTGGTTCAAGCTAGAATTCAAGCTTTGCAAAATATGTATACGGCTATAAATGATATGATAACTAAATTAGCTAATGGGATAATGAAACCATCTGATATTTTAGTGTATAAGGAAGATATTAATACAATCCTGCCTAATCTTGCAAATCCTAGTCAAAATATAAATAATCTATTTAATCAACCAAGTGGAAAGAAATTAAATAGGGTTGAACAGCATTTAGCTAAACTTGTTGGTGAGGAAAATGCAACATCTGTATTTAATAATTTAAGAGATAAGGGCTCATTTCGCGTAAATGTAGAGCTTGGTTATAATACGAATGGACCATCAAAAACACCTGGATATTCGCAGGTAATGCACTTGCAGGATGATGGAACCATGGGTCCAGGCTCAGGGCAACAGGGGCCAGGGCAACAGGGGCCAGGGCAACAGGATTCAGTAAATCCAATGGGTGTTGATTTACCATTTGATAGTTCTACACTTGGAATGGATGACAGAGCTAACTCAAAACATTCTAGTGCATCTAGATTTGACTGGAAGAAGAGAGCAAGTTCTATTTGTGAACAAATAAAACTAAGAGGTCTAGAACCAGAGGATTTTGGTTGTATTTCTAAGGATTCATTAATGTCTCCTGCATATTCATGGCGGGGTCACACTAAGATGGTATGCGGACGTTTAGCAGCAACAATGGACCCAAGCTTGCCTGTTACATGTGGATGTCCACCACCTAATTGGAAAGGATGGTCTCTATCTATATAATGTGGCTTCGCCTGAGCTTATAAATAGTATTTCATTATGTTAGAAGGAGTGATGAACTTCACTTGGACACATATGATAATTATTGGAATAGTTGCCTTAGTTCTAGGAGGGGCAGGGGTTGCTGGATTTGCATATACACGCGTAGGTTTTATGAATAGAGAGGGGCTACTTGTTCGTGTAGGTGGCTCTAGAGAAGGTTTTGAAGATTCCCCGGTCTGTAATTCATGCAATATGCCAAAACCCTGTGGATGTAAGAAAAGAAATTCCTGTAATTCGTGTAATAAGCCTGTATCATCTTGCTCTTGTAACTCAAATTCAAGATGTGCTCCTGTAGCTCCATGCCCTCGCACCATGGAGCCTGACTTAAGTAAGTATATTCTAAAGTCTCAAGTTCCAGTTTGTAATAAGGCTACTTCACCTGAGATGTCAAACTACATGCTGAAGACTGAATGCCCTCCAGTCCCTGATTTAAGCAAGTATGTTCTTAAGAGCAGTATTCCTAAGCCCCAGCCTGTAATTATAGATAACAGTAAGTGCAAAGGAGATACAGGTGAGTGCCCACCTTGCCCTCGTCCCAGATGCCCTGTAGTGAAGTGCCCTCCACCTACAAAATGCCATGCTCCGGCTCCATGCCCAAGGCCAGTATGTCCTCCTACAGTTGTAAAGTGCAAGTCTGAAGAATCTGAGCCATCTACTGTGCGTCCATTCCTAGCACCCTTGAATATGAGTGGGTTTGGCTTAGCTTAAGCTTAAGCTTAAGCTTTTTGAAAAAAAGCTAGCAAAAACCCCTTAAGCTTTTTGAAAAAAGCTATTATATTATATATTTTAGTATATAATATATCCAAATAATAGATAATGGGTATCTATAATGCCTCACATTCTATAAGACCTTTTACTAGAAAAATATATAGAAAGACACCTGGTCCATCTATAAGAAGAGAAGGAAATCGGCCAAAAGGTGTTTACCAAACTATGAAAAGAAAAACAATTCCAGTTAAGATAAATACGCGTAGGGTAAAAACAGTTCTTAATGAAAATGAAACAAGGAGGCGTAAGAAGGCTAAAAGAAAGATGAGAGTATGGAGGGATATAGTTGCACTAATTAATACTGAGGAAATTCGTGATAATGTAGGAATATTAATTAATGAAGAAACTGGAGAAATTGTTAGTAGTGAGGAGGGAGAACAAGTTATAGATGCTCAATATACTGCACTTATCGAAGTGCTTGAGAACAGTTTAGAACCTAATATTGATGACTATGAACAAAAAATAATTAAAAAGGCAATTCATTTTGTAAAAAAGGCGCGCGAGAATCGTAATCAAGGGAGAGAAATGACAGAATAATTATTAAATTGCACTCGGGTCTAAACGCCAACCTACATTTTATTGTATAAGATGCAGATTTTCGTGAAGACTCTGACCGGCAAGACGATTACTCTAGATGTGGAGTCCTCTGATACTATTGAGAATGTGAAGTCAAAGCTTCAAGATAAAGAGGGGATCAACTAGGGGTCCAGAAAAGCATTCTGCTAGGATTATAAGGGCTCTAATCCTGGATAAACAGTTGTTGTCCCTTTGATGAGTAAGGCAAAAAAGTTCATCAAAACACAAATGCTAGTGCTGAGGTTATCTCCTCGGTGCAAGAGAATCAAATTGCGGGAACTTCCTAAAGTTCTGTCTACCAAGCATAATTACGAAAGAATTATGTGGACGGGGTAATGACCTAGTGTATGGTAAAAACGACAGAGATATATGGATAATCCGCAGCCAAGCTCCTAAATCCGCCATGCTAGGATATGGAGAAGGTTCAGAGACTAGATGGTTTTCGGTTATCAATGAAGGGATGGCTCCCTAAGATAGCTTAAGGTATAGTCCGCCCTATATTGAAAAATATAGGAGGGAAACGCCCTCCCGATCAGCAACGTCTTATCTTTGCTGGAAAGCAGCTAGAGGATGGTCGCACTCTAGCAGATTATAATATTCAGAAGGAGTCTACGCTCCACCTAGTTCTAAGACTTCGTGGTGGTCTTTAATCTAATATAAAGTAGTAATGGCTTTACCTATTTTTACAATTCAAACATTTAATCAAAATACCTTACAGCCTACTGGAGCTGTATTTGCACAGCGTGTAGAAGCAGTAAGTCTGGGAAGAAATTTTTTAGCAGGAATAACGGGAGCTACTGGGGGTAGGAATGCATTAATGGAAAAAAAGATGAATGATTTAACCAAGGCATTATTGGATGAATTACAAATACAAACAAAGAATTTATTTCCGAATGCAGTTGCGCTTGTTGATGTAAAAACGGTATTCTCAAATATTGGCAGTGAGGATTCTACTATCTTTCTAGCGGGTCAAGCAAGTGCTACGGCCTTGATTAAACGTAATAAATCTACTAATTCTAGTGCAACTGCGCCTATGGCACCAATGGCACCTTCGGCACCAATGGCACCTTCGGCACCAATGGCACCTTCGGCACCAATGGCACCTTCGGCACCAATGGCACCAATGGCGCCTATGGCACCTATGGCACTTGTAAATTCCAAGGTGGTCAGTGAGCCCGCAGTTCCATTACCAACAACTGGTGGAAAATATAGAAGCAAACTTGGTAAATCCCGCAAAAATCGCTTATAATCTGCTCATTTGTTAGATGGATACCCGTTTTTGGGGACCCTCCGGATGGAGATTATTACATACAATAACATTCGCCTACATACCTCGTACTGATAAAGTAGCAGTAAGAGAAATGTTTAAGATGCTCCCATTTGTATTACCATGTAAATACTGTCGAACATCTCTCGCTGAATACATGGAAAACCATAGCCTTGATGATGCTCTAGAATCTCGTTCTAAGCTAACGAGATGGCTATGGAAAATTCACAATGAGGTTAACTCTAAGCTAAGAAATCAGAAACTACCTGTTACACCTGACCCACCTTTTGAAGATGTAGAGCATTTTTATAAACAGTTATTATCTACTGGGTGTTCACGGACTGAATTCCCTGGCTGGGATTTTCTCTTCTCAATTGCAGAATTACATCCTTATTCTAAGTCAGCTCGCGTATCACTGCCAATGCCCGGCGCACCTTCATGTGATACCATGGCAACCTTAGAAGAAAAGAATAAATGGAATTGCTTGAAACCTGAAGAACGTATGCCATTTTATACTTCATTTTGGAGGTCTCTTGGAATTGTTTTACCCTTTAAGGAATGGCGTGAATCCTGGATACAACACTCCTCGCATATAGATATTAACACATTAAATACTCGCACTGCAACTATGAAATGGCTCTGGAATATTCGATGTAATATGGAGTATGATTTAGAATTATTAAATAGCTGTAATTATTCTCATTTATGTAAGGCTCTTTCAACCCACAAAAGTGATTGCAGTAAAAAGTTGAGAGGAAAGACATGTCGAAAAAGAAAGATATAAAATACTGCGAACTACCTAATTCAAATATTTATTGTTCTAAACAGATATGGAGCCTACAACTCTAGGTTTAACAGGATTTCAATGGGTTATTGTTATTTTTCTTATCTTATGCGTATTCAATTATATCTGGTTAATGCACGACACGCCATATGCAATAGTCAATTCAGGATTAAAGGAAGGATTTGAATCTGGAGCAACAAGTGAATCTGAGAAATCTGCGGTCACATGGTTTGAGAATAATGATTTATTTGACGATTTCTATGCATCTGTTTATGATAATTTAACACAACTTTCATCTCGCTTTCCTAAACAGCTTGTTCTTATAATTCATCAGTGGAAGAAATCCGCTTCAACTGATACAATGGATATTTTGGATTGTGGATGTGGAACGGGTATTGCTACAGTTCTTTTTGCAAAAATGGGAGCAAATTCAGTTGTAGGGTTGGATATGAGTGAATCTATGCTCCGGCGAGCTAGAGCTGTAACTTTACCATCAACTGCATTATCTATTGAACAGCGTAATTCTATAACCTTTTTGAGGGGTGATATGAATCAACAAACTACGTTTGAAGGTGGAAAATTTTCCCACGCTGTATTATTATTTTTTACTATATATTATTCAAATGATGTTACTGGCTTATTTAATAATTTGTTTTATTGGATTCGTCCAGGTGGCCAATTAGCAATTGAGGTAGTAAATAAGTTTAAGTTTGATCCACTACTGGAATCTGCGTCGCCGTTTCTTGGAACAACAGTTCAGAAATATTCAAAGAAACGTGTAACTAAGAGTAAGGTTGAATTTGATAAGTTTTCATACGAAGCCGAATTCGATCTACAAGATCCAATTGCAGAATTTCGTGAAGTATTTCGTTTTCCAGATAAATCTGTGAGAAGACAGCGGCATACCTTGAATATGCGTGATATAAATGAAATTGTTCATCTTGCTCAGGCTGCTGGATGGAATTATAATGGAT
>Ga0114962_10003385_pt1 | contig 12938 bp, 5 predicted proteins | sample C_130820_MF_Meta_FD_87017 | JGI IMG/M metagenome (GOLD analysis project Ga0114962, IMG submission 87017) | Freshwater microbial communities from Lake Croche, Canada to study carbon cycling - C_130820_MF_MetaG | ecosystem: Environmental > Aquatic > Freshwater > Lake | place: Lake Croche, Canada... | reverse complement strand
CTCTATACCGGAGGTTGGGTGACCGTGGGGAATACCACTCCGGCGACGGGACCTTATACCGGGGCACTCCAGGTCAAAGGAGGGTCCAGTATCGCAGGAAACCTGTTCACGGGGGGGTCGTTGACCGTGTCGGGGACGATGTCGACCGGCTCGGCTTCCATCTCGGGGGCCTTGACGGCGGGGTCGGTGACGTTCACGGGGACGGCGACCATCTACGGGAATGTATCGTCGGGGGGGCTCACGGCCACGACACTGACCGCGTTGGGGACCTTGACGTCGGGGTCCGTCTCCACGGGGGGGTTCACGGCCACCGGGTCGGCCTCGGTGGCGGGGGCTCTGACGGCGGGGTCCGTCTCGGTCACCGGGACCAGTACTCTCGGGGGCCAAGTCGTCATCAACAGCACCTTCCCTAGTATCGGTCCTTCCACCGGGGCCCTCGTCGTCGCCGGGGGAGCCGGGATTCGTGGGAACCTCTATGTCGGGGGGAATATTTACATGAACGGGGTCATGGTCGGTACCGGAGGAAGTATCAGTACAGGTAGTACCGTGAACGCCGGGGTGACCACCGTCACCACCCTCAATGTCAATACCAACATCAACAGCGGGCTCATCCAATACTACCCGATGGATGTGAGCTTCAGTAATTATGCCTCCGGCTTCCCCGTGTACGACGTCTCCTACGGGACCTCACTCCCTCTCCTCAGTGGGGCCACCGCGGAGGGGAAGGGTTCCAGTAACATCCTCTTGGTCCCCTCCACCTCCAGCTATACGGATATTATCGACCCCACGGGGATGGGCCTCTACTACACCTTTGAACACACCTCCCTCATCCTATCCCGGCCCAATTTCGGGGCGACCAACGAAGCCTTGTTCTCCACCAATTTTGCGTATATGAGTAACGGGGTGGCCATCACGATTCCCACGTCGTTCACCCTCTCGTTCTGGATCAGTCTGACGGGCTACTACCCCACGACGGGTAAGGCGTCCATTTTCAATGTGACCGCCGGGGCCACCCCCATCACGTTGGACATCACCGCGACGGGGAACATCGTCAACAGTGCCGGTCAGACCACGAACTACCAGCTTCCCTCGACACCCTGGGTATATGTGGCCTGGGTCTACACCCCCGGGACCTCCATCCTATACATCAATGGGGTGGCGGCCGTCGCGGGGCCGGCCAACCTGTCCGCCCTGGGAGCCACCGGTCTGGTGTGCCGCCCCGGCTCCGTCTTCATCGGGAACAACCCCACGGCCGGCTACGTCCAACAGTTTTCGTATGAGATGCAGCAGTACCGTCTCTACGGTCGGGCCCTCAGTGCCGTCGATATCAGTAATTTATGGCAGAATACGGGGACGTATTACAACCAGCCGGTCATCCCGGCCACCGCGGTGGGGGTGGTGACGGGGGACCTGGGGGTGGCGGGTAATACCATCATCACCCAGAACCTCGGGGTGGGACTCAACAACCCGCAGTACACCGTGGATATTTGTGGGAACCTGAACGTACGGGGGACGGTGAGTGCGTCCAATACGACCCAGTTGACCTACACGAGCTTGCCGACTCTCACATCTTACCAGGTGGGCTATACCTCCTACGGGGTGTTCACCGGGGGGGTGGCCATCACGACGGGGACGGTGGCGAGCTTGACGAGTATCACGGTCCCGATGGGGGTATGGATGTTCAATGCCCAGGGGGTGTTCCAGTCGACGACGGGGTTGGCGGTCAATGTGACGACGGCGATTTTGTCCCTCGGGGGGTCGGCCACCCAGATTCAGCCCGCGGCGTTGGCGGCGGCCACCAACATACCACCGTACGCCTTTAGTCAACTCTATTTGACGGGGAGTGCGAGCTTGGGGCTCGGTCAGAACGTACAGAACAATTACTACAGTACGAACATCACCCAGGTGCTGAATCTGGGGGCGGCCACCACCACCGTCTACTTGAATACGTTGTTTGTGGGGGCGACGGTGGCGTGTGATGTCTCGAGCTCGTACTTTTCGGCAACCCGACTGGCGTAGACCTCGGGACAAGGGTGGGAGGCCGGTGGCTCGGGGGTAAAAATTCGGGCCGGGGGCTTTCTCCCCATGGGATATAGGAACAGATACCACCGGGTGGGTCCCATACATCCATCCATCATGCCCTACGTACTACGTAAGATGCCCAACCAATCGTGCTACCGGGTGTATAACCGACGTACCAAAAAAGTCATGGCCAAGTGTAGTAGCCTGGAGAATGCCGAACGGCAGATGCGTCTCCTCCGGGCCATCGAATACGGGAATTTCAAGCCGACGGGCAAGCCGGCCCGGGGGGTGACCCGGCGGCGTGGGGGGGCAACCCGTCGGCGGTCTCCTTAGACCAAACCCTCGGTGATGAAAAATCCATATAGAATTTACACACTATATGGATATAATTGTATCCGGTTCCCGTTGGCAACCCTGTACCGGTGGATTCTTCTCGGGCTTCTCGGTATCCATATACGTGTATATAGTCGTGTATATAGTCGACACATCGCTTCCATGCCGAAGCGTCCACCCAAGCTCGTGACATGGAGCCCCTCGGAGGAGCAACAACGGATATGTGACCATATTGTGCAGGGGGACAACGTGGCCGTGGATGCCTGTGCGGGGTCGGGGAAATCCACCACCATTCTGAGTGTGGCGATACAGAATCCCCATAAGAAATTCTTGGTCATCACCTATAATGCCATGTTACGTAAGGAATTTCGGGAGAAGGTGGCCGAGTACGGGATTACCAATATCGAAGTCCATACCTACCATAGTTTTACGGTGAAATATTATTCGAGGGAGGGCCATACCGACACGGGGATACGCCGATTCTTGTATGGGGAAGAAGAACGGGAGGCCGAGGGGGGAGCCGAGGCGGGCGCCGAGGGGGGAGCCGAGGGAGGGGAGGGAGAGGCCGAGGCCGAGGCCGGCCCCCCCGTGGCCGGCTTTGGGGTGGTGCTCGACTACACCCCCGTCCCCGCCTTTGACGTGGTGGTATTGGACGAAGCCCAAGACATGACGTTTTTGTATTACCGCCTGGTCACCCGGATCCTCGATAGTATCGTCGGGATGAAGCCGGGGGGCAAGCGTCCCCGGGGTCGCCCCCATAAGGTCCAACTCTTGGTCTTGGGGGACTACATGCAGGGTCTCTATGAGTTCAAGGGGGCCGACATCCGCTTCTTGACCTTGGCCCCCCAGGTCTGGGCCGGCTGCCCGCACCTCCGGAGCCCGATGTTTCATTCCTGTACCCTCCGTACCTCGTACCGTATCACCCGCCCGATGGCGTCGTTCGTCAACCGGGTCATGCTCGGGTGCGACGACCCGGCGCAAGCTCGCCTCCGGGCCTGCCGGGACGGTCCGGTGGTGGTCTACCTCCGCCAGTCCCAGTCCCGTATGGAGATTATCGTGGTCGACCTCATCCGCCGTATCTTGGAGGGGGTCGACCTCCCCAGTGATATCTTCGTCTTGGGGGGGTCGGTCAAGAGTGCCAACAGTAACATCCGCAAAATCGAAAATGCCTTGGTATCCCGAGGTATCCCTTGCCATGTCCCGATGCTCGAGGCGGAAAAAATCGACGACCGGGTCATCAACGGGAAGGTGGTCTTCTCGACCTTTCATAGTGTCAAGGGGCGCCAGCGTAAATATGTGTTTATCGTGGGGTTTGACCAGTCGTATTTCGATTTCTACGGGCGGAACTTGGACCCGATGGAGTGCCCCAATACTCTCTATGTGGGGTGTACCCGGGCGACCCACCAACTGTTTCTCTTGGAGAACAGTGACTGGTCGACGGACCGGCCGCTGGATTTCTTGGCGATGACCCACCACCAGATGAAGGCGGCGGATTTCGTGGAATTTCGGGGGGAGACCCAGTCGATTACGTATGCGAGGGCAACCCTGTCCCCGGCGGAGCTGGCCAAGAAGGTGGAGACCCATATGGTGAGTGTGACCAAGCTCATCGAGTTCATCAAGGAGGCCATCTTGGAAAAAATCACGCCGATGGTGGACCGGATGTTTGTGACCGTACGACCGGCGGCGGAGGTGACGGACTCGGAGAGTATGATACCCAGTGTGGTCCTGTTCCAGAACGGGATGTGTGAGGATGTGGCGGATTTGACGGGGATTGCTTTACCGTGCCTGTACTGGGACCGGATCCAGCGGGCCCGGGTCGGTGACCCGTCGTACAACGGCCTCTACCAACTCATCGGGGGTATGATGGCCAACCTCAAGACCAACGAGCACCAGTTCTTGAAGGAGACGTTCCGGGCGATTGACCCGTCGGACGCGACCCCGGCGGCGTACCTGTACCTGGCCAATATTTACAAGGCCGTGGAGGAGAAACTGTATTTCAAGGTGAAACAGATTCCCCGGGAGGAGTATGGGTGGCTCCCGGACGAGGTGGTCGAGACGGTGATTGACCAGATGGCGGCGACCATCGGGTGTGAGGAGGTGGAGAAGCACGAGCACGAGTTGATTCATACCAAGATGGAGGCGGAGCACGGTCCGATTGACCGGGTACTGGGGGCGGTCCCGGGCCTGGGGACCACGGTGACGGGGGCACCCATCCAATACCGGTTTAGTGCTCGGGTGGATATGATTACGGAGGGGACCTTATGGGAGCTCAAATGCACCCAGCAGATTACGATGGACCACTTACTCCAGGTGGTGGTGTACGGCTGGCTCTGGCGGTTACTGAATCCGGGGTCGGACAAGAAGGTGCGGATCTATAATATCAAGACGGGGGAGGTGATGGAGCTCCGGGCCACGACGGAAGAACTGACGGCGGTGATGGTGGAGCTGTTGAGGGGGAAATACGAGACGGCAGATGCCCTGACGGATACGGAGTTTCTAGGGCAATTCAAATAGGGGATGGGCGGGGTGGGGGGGGGTGATATTATATCTCGTGATATGTATATTGTACACCATATCAATCACCAATGACAAACTCGGGGTCGAAAGGAACACGTAAGCCCCGTAGAACATCGGGTAAGAGTAGACCTAGAACCCCCGAGACCCGACACACCCGCCGGCGGAGAAAGAATATCAAGGATACCAAGATGACCAAGATGACCAGGGGGAGAGGGACGGATACCGAACCTCCCCCCGCCCCCACGTCGGAACCTTTACCGGTTGAACCCCCCGCCACGGAAACCGCACTCGTAAAGAAAGCACCACCATCATCCTGGATCCAAGAGAAACAGCAGAGTATTTGGTCGTTTTTTAGCCAACCTGAACCCGTGAGAATACGGACATTCCTTGACAGAATATGCCCGAATTCGGGGGAATGCGTTGCCTTTGGCATAGATACTGCGAAAATACGAAAATATTTCGACGATTACAATTTTTCTCTGGTGGACAAGAGTGAGATAGACATACTCGGCGGCGACTCAGCCAATGGATTTATCCTCGAAATTCCTTTAGTGAAAGACGGTTACAAAGTATACACGGTCTTGAAAAATTCCCGTAATGCTGATGCCGACAATTTATTTTACGAAGGCTTGGTCGGGCTCTATGTAAATAAGAAGAACTATATTTTCCCCTGTTTTGTCGAAACCTATGGTATCTACCAATGGACTACTTGGGAATCGCACAGGGATGCGATCAAGTACAGCCAAGGCAAAACCCCGAACCCTCCCGCATTAGATAAATTGCATAATTTACGTAAAGTTTTCTCGTACAAGTATTTCTTCGAAGACACCAAGTTTGTTTTCACAACGTGTGATTTTGCACAGTTAGGTGCTGTGTTGGTTCAACACATTCATAATGCTCGTTCTATAGATGGTTTTGTCAACGAGTTCAAGGGGAACAAGGCGTTTTGCACCTTTCACCTACCTCAATATTTGTACCAGGTCTACGCTCCCTTGGGAATGCTCTCGAATGAATTCAATCATTACGACCTTCACACCGATAATGTAGTATTGTATAGGCTCGGGAACGAGCAAGCTAATCGGGATCGTTTGCGTGAGATAGAGGTCGGAGGAGTACCCAATAACGGTCAATACATTACTATGCATTATCATTATCCGGACGGTGAAGTGGTATCTTTCAACACATTCGATATAGCGAAAATCATCGACTACGGAAGGAGCTATTTTTCGGACACTGATGAAAAAAATAAGAAGACATATAGCTCGCATACCTATCATCAATTCCTCCGCACTGCCATTGAAGCAAATGACGATAAAAGAAAAACCACAAATTTACCATCAGATAGAAAAAAAGGAGATTATACCAAAAAGCAGTGTCATAACTTAAGTTACGATGAATTAGAGGATGAAGGCATCTATGGATTTTCTCACTACATTTGCAGTAACAAACGTAACAAATCTCACGATTTGAGACTGGTATCTATTATTCGAAAACAACTCCTCAATGAATACAGGGACACGGACCTAAAGTGGGTCGCGACCTACTTCGACACCGAGAACGAGGAGGGAAAATTAGTCAAAAAGATGTTAGACGCACTTTATTATAAAAACGAATACCAACGTAATAGAGGATGGAATGATGAAGGGTACGGTACCCCAGAAGTTGACGGGCTCACCTATAATGGATTAGATACATTGGAATCCGAAGCCTCGATTCAAAATGTCGAGGACATGCATCTAGCCTTGAAAGACCTGATAAAGACGGAATACTTTCAACAGATGAACACGGAGTTATTCAAAACTTACCAAAAGATTGGTGAAATGCACATATGGATGGACGGGTCGAAGTCGTTACAATATACGGTAACGAATCGGGGTTCATAAACAGCCACAGACCAACCCATAAGGTGGTTCCCCTGATTCCATAAAAAAGAGGGTTTTTATGGAATAGGATATATAGACACGGGATATGGGGACATGAGATATGGGGATATGGACATGGGGTTAGGGTTTACGCCAGATAGCGAGCCGGGACCCGACGTTGGCGCCGAGGGCGAGCCGACGGGGTGGTCTCCCGGATATACGCGAAACAACCGTGGTTGAGAGAGACCTTGTTTTGACGCCAGGCCCGCGAGGCCTCGTCGAAATCCATCTGGACCTGGGTCTCGGGGGATTGGGTCATACTACGGGTCACCATACGGGTGTGGGACACCTTGGCGGCACGGCTACGGGAACGGGTGTTCGAGATCGGAGACATGGTGTCGGTGATAGATATTGGGTATCGGAGACGGGGGGTGGTGGGGGTTGAGAGCGGGGGTCACGACACGAAGGTGGTGGGATACGGTCCAATCCATACCTTGGGTTCCAAATCAATTTTTTACATGGTCTCACGATGGCCTCCTGAAAATTGTGAGAAGCGAACTATTTTCGGATGGCTGACCATCAGGCGTTCTACGGAAAATTGATTTCGAGTCAACACCCCCATACTACCCATCCCATCCTCCCCCATATCCTACCATGAACACTCCCACCACTCCTCCTACGCCCACCCCGGCACCCCACGACCCCACCAAGGCCGTCGTCATGAAGAACATCGAGACTCGGGCCGAGGCCCGCACCGCCCAGGTGGTGGAAGCCCAGGCCTCCGCGGCTCAATCCGCCGCTGCCTTACATGGTGTCATGAGTATGGGCACCGAGGAATTCAAGAAAACCATGGGCCGTTACCCCACCTACAGTGAAATGCGTGAAATGTTTGGGTGAGTGGGTGAATGGGGAGGGGCGGTCACCTACCCGGTCTCAGTCTCAGTGTCGTCATACACATACATGGACAACACACCGCCATCACACAAAAATACATCATATATCGAACCCCATTTTGATACGTATAGTCATGGCTATGGTCACACCGTGGGCATCCGTTACCATGGCCCTGTTCATTTTTGTTGGTGGGGGTCGGAGCGGTCTCCATATCAAAAACTACCCTATAGGTATCCGCATATCTCTATATATATACATGATGTATCAGAATCATGTATATGGGTTGGGTCCATGGGTTAAGGATAGGGGGGGATGGGATTAGGGTTCCGCCACCCCCTCATGCCGAGCACATTTCGCACACCTCCTCTTCCTCCTCGGGGGCGTCATTGAGCTTTTTCTCGGGCTCAATCGTAAACTGGATGGCCGCCGACTTGGCCTTGGATCTCAGGTAGTAGACCCCCGTCTTGAGACCCTTACTCCAACTATAGAAGTGCATACTCGTCAGGCTATTATAGTTGGGTGAGGCATTCCACAAGTTCAACGACTGGCTCTGGCATACATAAATCCCCCGGTCCGCCGACATATCAATCAGGGTCCGCATCGGAATCTCCCACACCGTCTTGTACTTCTCCCGGATATGGGGTGGGATGGCCTCGATGGCTTGCACACTCCCCCCGTGGGCAATAATCGTGTTCTTCATTTTTTCGTTCCAGAGACCGAGCTGGATCAGGTCCCGCATGAGGTACTTGTTGGTCACCACGAACTCACCCGCCAGGGTGCGCCGGGTAAAGATATTGGACGTGATGGGCTCGATACACTCGTTGAATCCGAGGATTTGGGAGGTGGACGCGGTGGGCATGGGGGCGAGTAGGAGGGAGTTACGAATCCCGTGGGCTTGGATATCCGCCTTGAGGGCCGCCCAGTCGTACCGGTAGGGGGAGGTGGGGTCGCTCGGGTCCGTGCGCAGGGGCTCGGCCTCCCAGAGGTCAAACTGGAGCAGGCCTTGAGAGGCCGGCGAGCCGGGGAACGTCTCGTACGGGCCGTGGAGCTTGGCTTGCTCGCAAGATTCCACGAGGGCCCCGTGGTAGATGGTCTCGAAGATTTGCTTGTTGAGGAGGCGGGAGGCGTCGTCCCCGAAAATCATCCCCATCTGTAAAAAGGTGTCGGCGAGGCCTTGGACCCCGATCCCCATCGGCCTATCACGCATGTTACTACGACGAGTCTTCTCGGTCGGGTAATAGTTGACATCGATGACCCGGTTGAGGTTTCGGGCGACGACGCGAGCCATTTGGTGGAGTTTCTCGAAATTATAAATCGGTGGGCCACCCTCCACTGGCCACTCGATATATGCAGGGAGACCGATGCTCGATAAATTACAAACCGAAGTGAAATCCGCATCACTGTACTGAATGATTTCACTGCAATTCCCACTGTAAATCCCGTTAAAAATGGCTGCATGTTCGAGTGGTTCCGTGAAGCAATATGTATCGTCGGTACGCCCATGGTCCAGAATCTGGGTGACCCGCGGGGGTTCCGTCGGGGGCTCGTATCCCGAGGGGTAATCACACGGGGCCAGACGGTCCCCTGGGGTCAGGTCCTTCGCCTCTATCGTCTGCCGAACCCCGTCGTCCTTCGTAATATAAAACTTGTGGTAAGGGGTACAGTGCACGGCACGGTCCCCCACCTGCACCTCGATCAATGGCTGGTTGTGCCCCGTCTGGACCACCTCCACCTCACTGAATTGCTTGCCGTTCCATACTCGGACCCGCTGTCCCACCAGGGTAGATATCGCCACCTGGCCCTGGTCGGTCAACACGGTGGTCTCCGGGGCCACACACAGGTTGGACGATTTGATGGTCCCAATGTTCTTCTGGTTCGACTTCTTGTTCGCCGCGTCCTTGAAGACCAAATACGGTGTCCCCGTCTCCATCTGGGCATCCAAGATCTTGAACCACAGGTCGCGAGCCTTGACCGTCTCTCGCCCCCGACCCTCTCTCTCATAATTCGTATAGAGCTCCTCAAACGCCTCCCCGTACACATCCGCCAGCCCCGGGCATTCATGGGGGCACATCAGGGTCCACGACTCCCCCGCCTTGACCCGCTTCATGAAGAGGTCCGGCATCCAGATGGCATAGAACAGGTCCCGGGCCTTCATCTCTTCGTCCCCGGTGTTCTTCCGCATTTGGAGGTAGATCTCGATATCGGCATGCCAAGGCTCAATATAGATCGCAATACTCCCATTTCGCTTTCCACCCCCGTTATGCACCAGGGCTTCACTGAGTAGGTAATCGTGCTGGTGGGCCATCTGGAGGTCGTACAAGGTCCCCTGGTAGGTCTGGGTCCCGACCTGGGTGACGGGGTTGAGCATGAAGCCATCCCGCACGGTATAGGGGAGTTCGCGCCCGTCGTAGTCCAGCCCCAACAGGGTCGCCAGCACCTGTCCCACCGGGATACGCAAGCTGGCCGTCTTACTCCCCGGGGGAGGTGGGACCAACTGGGACAGCATCCCCAGCTTCAGGAGCAGAAACCGGCAGCCGTGGAGCAGTTCCATCGATTCGGACGGGTAATACACATCCTTCTGAATCACCCCGTTCGCCTCCATGAGTCCCTTGAGAATCAGGGCGGCCTTTCCCACGGACTGATTGAGCCACCGGGGGTGGATCCGGCGCTGGCCGACCTCGTTAAAAATATCGTTCTCCCGGAACACGAGGGTCGTCGTCTGGTCCCAGCGGATAGCAATGACCGTGGAGGGTGGGGTCAGGGGGTCATCCGCGTCGTCGGCGGACTCCTCCGTCAGTAGCCGGTACTGAATCGCCCGCTGGGTGAGGTATTCCTCCACGAATTCCCGGAACCGCGTGGGCTTGTCCATGAGGGTGATATGGGACACGGAGCCACTGTCCAGCAGAAGACCATAGAAGAAACAGTCCTCGGCGGTGAGGTGGCCCGGGGCCGGGGTGGGGACCGGGGCCGGGCCCGAGGTCGGAATGGGCACCGCCAGCTGGTCCCCCGGGCGGATAAACGACGCCTCCACCCACTGGAATTCCGTCTCCCCCTGGGGAAGCACATACACCGGGTGCTCCCCCGTGATCTGCAGGGGAGGGCCCGAGAACTCCGTCTGGATGACCAACATCTCCCCGTCGTACGGGTGTTCCAATACCTGTCCCACCACTTCCACCCCCCCGGTCAAATTATAGATATACGACTCCCCCTCGGTCAGGTTCCGGATGGGGCGCGGGCCCTGGGTCGTGTAAATCGTCGTATCGGGGTGCACACACTGGTCCACGTATTTGGCCGTATGGTTGAAGACCCGGAGCATCGGGAGAATCCCGTTGGACGTGCCGTTGGTCCCCGCGATATACGACCCCGTCGCCCGAATGTTATGGATATGGAGGCCAATCCCCCCCGCCCACTTGGAAATCATCGCACAGTCCTTCAACGTATTATAGATACCCTCGATACTGTCCGACTCCATCGCAATCAGGTAGCAATTCTGGGCAACGAGCCCCTCCACCGGGTAGGAATGGTCCGTCTCCACCCCCAAGGTGAAGACCTCCGTCTCGGGGTCGGGGGTGAGGTCGGTAGGGTCAGAGAGGACCGAGAGCACCCGGAGGAAGGTATTACCCTCATGGACCCGGTAGGGGACGTCGGGGTCCACCGTGAGGTCCGGCTCGATATAATCCAGGGGGAGGAACGTCTCGTGGTCCAGGTGGTTCATCCGGCATAGGGCGTACAAGTCGTCCGGGAGGGGCGCCGGCCCCCCCGTGGCCCAGCCCCCGAAGAAGCTCCGGATCCAGTGGGCCGGGTACTGATAGAACATCGGAGAGAGGGCCTTGATCTTCCCAAACCACTTGACGAAATCGTGGGCCATCGGGGGGTGGGCGTACCGCACCTCCATCCGGGGCTTGCCGTCGTTACAAAGGGGATGGGGGTGGTCCGGGCGCCACACGTACTTTTCCACCGTGACATTCCCAAACATCCGGTGAATTTTTTGAAAACAGAACTCGATGGTCTCCTCGTCGTCGTAGGGGAGGATCATCGAGACCCCCACGGGAGCATCGGGGTCGGAGACCAGCCGTCCCGAGGCATCCACCGTCAGCTGCTCGGAGGCGGTGGTGGGCTGGGTCGGGTCCGCATACACATAGTCACCATACCGGAACCAGAGCCCGAAGAACTTCATGATCTCGGCATCGACCTGGAGCTTGGCCCCCTCGGACACCTCGGGCTGCTGGCGGTTCTTCGGGACCATAATATAATCGTCGGTGGTCAGGTCCTCCACCGCTTTCCACTCCACCGTCTGGGTCGGGTCATGATACACATACATCTTATGGTCCTGGGTCACGGTGACGGGGCGGGTCTTATGGACCTGGAGGGTGAGGAGCCGGCGCTCGCCCAGGCGGTTGGTATGGAGCTGGGTGACGGGCTGGACTTGGCCGGTGTGGGTGACGACATGGTCCGTGATGAGGACCTGCTCGATGGGCACTGGACCACGAGTGGTGTGGACGACGGTACCCCGGGCGAAGCAGGACGACATCTGGGGACGGATCAGGGCCGCGTTGAAAATCGACGGCGTGGCATGGATAAAATACTTTTGGGAGACGGCCTGGTAGGTCTCCCGGACCTTCTCGAGGTCCGTCCCGTGGATCTGCACCGCGAGCCGGAGCCAGGTGTGCTGTGGGCGCTCGCAGGCCTTGGCGGTCTTACTCCGGAGGAGGTAGCTCCGGTCCAGGGTCTTGAAGGCGAAATAGTCGAGGGTATAGTCCCGGGAATAGTCACACATGGCGTCAAGAGCCTTGGCATGTTGCATGATGATGTTGTAGTACTCGGGGGCGATCATGGGGGAGGGGGCGCCCCGGACATCGGTATTGGTCTGCAGCTTCTTGATGGTCTTGGAAAAAGACGGGAGGGTCGTCTTATGGTGGTTCGAGACGACGAGACGGCTGGCTAAAACCCCGTAGTCGGGGTGCACGGACGACATACACGCACATTGTTCACTCGAAATTTCGTCAATTTTGGAGGTGGGAATCTTGTCGTAGAGCTGGTCGATGATTTTTATCGCCAGGGAGGTGTAGTTGATTTTGATATCGGTGGGGGCGTGGGCCATGGGGCTCGGCGGTGCGGGTGGGACATTCGGATCCGCGGGGGGATTACCACTCGCGTCCTTGGGGGTCCACTCCCCCTTGGCGGCCCCCATTTTCTTGAGACGTTGAAGAATTTTATCAAAGGAGATGATTTCGACGGACCCGTTCCGCTTGGTCACATACATTTCCGCATTGTCAAATACTGAGGACATCTATTATATGAAATGGGTGG
>Ga0114962_10003383_pt1 | contig 12943 bp, 15 predicted proteins | sample C_130820_MF_Meta_FD_87017 | JGI IMG/M metagenome (GOLD analysis project Ga0114962, IMG submission 87017) | Freshwater microbial communities from Lake Croche, Canada to study carbon cycling - C_130820_MF_MetaG | ecosystem: Environmental > Aquatic > Freshwater > Lake | place: Lake Croche, Canada... | reverse complement strand
ATGGAAGGTCTCGACAACCGTCGTCCTCAAAGCAGCCAAAAGCGGCGTGATGACCGGTTTGCTGTTGTCATTGGCTCGCGTCAGCGGCGAAACTGCACCCTTGTTGTTTACCGCCTTGAACAACCAGTTCTATTCCACCAACATGAATGCGCCCATGGCTAATTTGCCTGTGGTGATTTACCAATTTGCCATGAGCCCCTATGAGAACTGGGTCAATTTGGCTTGGGGCGGTGCCCTTTTGATCACCTTGACTGTGCTGGGCCTGAACATCTTGGCTCGCGTTGTCTTCAAAGAGAAAGTTGCAGTCTGAACATGAACACCACTACACCCGCGACTGAAGTCCAAAACGTTTTGGAAATTCGCAATCTGAATTTCTACTACGGCGCCTTCCAAGGTTTGAAGAATGTCAACCTGGACATCAAAGCCAACACCGTGACCGCATTCATCGGTCCCTCTGGCTGCGGCAAGTCCACCCTGCTGAGAACCTTGAACCGCATGTACGACTTGTACCCCGGTCAACGCGCCGAAGGCGAAATCAACTTCAACGGTGAGAACATTCTCAATCCCAAGCAAGACTTGAACTTGCTGCGCTCGCGCATTGGCATGGTGTTTCAAAAGCCCACGCCTTTTCCGATGTCAATTTACGACAACATCGCATTCGGTGTTCGTTTATATGAAAACCTGTCCAGCAGCGACATGGATGACCGTGTCGAGTGGGCCTTGCAAAAAGCTGCCATCTGGAACGAGGTCAAGTCCAAGCTGAACCAAAGCGGTTTGTCCTTGTCGGGTGGTCAGCAGCAGCGCTTGTGCATTGCACGCGGGATTGCAGTCAAGCCTTCGGTGTTGTTGCTGGACGAGCCGACCTCAGCACTCGACCCGATTTCAACGGGTAAAGTAGAAGAGTTGGTGCACACCCTCAAGAGCGAATACACGGTGGTGATTGTGACGCACAACATGCAGCAAGCTGCCCGTGTATCTGACTTTACTGCCTACATGTATTTGGGTGAATTGATTGAATACGGTCAGACTGAAGCCATCTTCATGAAGCCCACCCGCCAGGAAACTGAAGACTACATCACCGGCCGCTTTGGCTGATCAGAAAGAGTTATATGGAAAAACACATTTCGAGTCAGTTTGATGTGGAGTTAACCGGTGTCTCCAGCCGGGTACTCGAGCTCGGCGGTTTGGTCGAATCGCAAATTCGCCATGCTGTTTATGCCCTGTCGCAATTCAGTTTGGAAGTGGCCGATAAGGTCATTGAAACCGAGGCCCAAGTCAATGCCATGGAGGTGGAAATTGATCGCGAGTTGTCCTCCATCATTGCCAGGCGCCAGCCCACTGCGATTGACTTGCGCTTGTTGATTGCCATCTCCAAGACCACCGCCAACCTCGAGCGCGCTGGTGACGAGTCTGAAAAAATTGCCCGCATGGTCAAAGCGATTGTGGCCAGCGGTGCGGCGCGTTCTTTGCCCGCTTCTGAGTTGCGTGTGGCATCTGATTTAGCATCGGGTTTGCTGCGCAAAGCTTTGGACGCATTTGCACGGCTTGACGTCACAGCGGCCATCGGCATCTTGAAAGAAGACGATTTGATTGATGCCGAGTTTGGTGGATTTGTGCGCAAACTGGTGACCTACATGATGGAAGATCCGCGCACGATTTCGGCCAGTCTTGACTTGTTGTTCATTGCCAAAGCCATCGAGCGTATTGGTGACCATGCCAAGAACATTGCCGAGTTCACTATTTATGTGGTCAAAGGTGCAGACGTTCGCCACACTTCTTTGTCTGAAATTGAATCTGTCGTCAAATGAAAACATTGCCCCGCATTTTGATTGTGGAAGATGAACCGGCCATTGCCGAGTTGATTGCGGTCAATCTCCGGCACAACGGATTCCAGCCGATTTGGGCCATGGACGGTGAAACAGCCCAACGCGAATTGGACGATGTATTGCCAGACGTGATCTTGCTGGACTGGATGTTGCCCGGGGAAAGCGGTCTGGCCTTGGCGCGCAAGTGGCGTGCGACTTCTCGCCTGAAATCCATTCCCATTTTGATGTTGACGGCCCGTGGTGATGAGCCTGACCGTGTGGCGGGCCTGGATGCCGGGGCAGACGATTACATCGTCAAGCCTTTTTCGACCAAAGAGCTCTTGGCCCGGATCCGCGCAGTGCTGCGCCGACGTGCTCCGGAACAAGCTGGCGGTGCGGTGCGTTTGGGTGATTTGCTTTTGGATGCGGACACGCATCGGGTCAGCTACCAAAATCAGTTGCTCAAAATCGGGCCCACTGAATTCAAGTTGCTGCAGTACATGATGAGCCATGCGGAGCGGGTGCACAGCCGTGGTCAGCTGCTCGACCGTGTGTGGGGTGACCATGTGTTCATTGAGGAGCGCACAGTGGATGTGCATGTCAAGCGCCTGCGCGAATCCTTGGGCGAGGCCGGCAGCATGGTAGAGACCGTGCGAGGTGCGGGCTACCGTGTGACCAACTCACCTTTGGTGCCTGCGCAACTGAAATCTGCCTGACCTCGCCTGAACCTTTCAATTCAGTTATCCTTTGGCGATGCTCTCTCGATTACTGCTAACCCTCTTTGTCCTCTGGGTCAGCGCATTAGGTGGGTATTGGTTGGGCGGCATGAAGGGCATCTTGTGGGCGACCAATGCCGCTTTATTGGGCTTGCTGGTGCGCGATTACTTTTCGGCCCACAAATTGGCCGTTTGGTTGCGCAAAGGTGAACCCTTGGCCGTCATCGAAATGGACGGTTTTTGGGGGGAGTTGGTGGACCGGGTGCGGCGTGGTTTCAAGAACCGGTCCCAGCTGGCTGAGCAGCACCAAAACCGATTGAAAGACTTTTTATCGGCCATTCAAGCCTCGCCAAACGGAGTGCTTTTGCTCGATGAGGAAGGCCGTATCGAATGGTGCAACCAAACAGCCGCTCTTCATTTGGGTCTGGATGACAAAAGAGATGTCGGCCAGCACATTGTGAATTTGGTGCGAGATCCTCTTTTCACCCGTTATGTTGCGCAGGGTGATTATCAAAAAGAAGTTGTCATTGAAGGGCGGACCAACTCTTTGAGCCAGCAACTGAAACTTCAGGTGCAGCTGCATCCTTATGGTGACAACAAAAAACTGGTGTTGACGCGCGACGACACGGCGCGGGCCAAAGCCGATCAAATGCGGCGTGATTTTGTGGCCAATGTGTCCCATGAAATCAGAACACCTTTGACAGTGCTGGCTGGCTTTGTTGAAACTTTGCAGTCCTTGCCATTGAAGCGAGATGAACGCAAAAAATACCTGGACCTCATGGCGGTTCAAGCCACCCGAATGCAGGGGCTTGTCAGCGATTTATTGACCTTGTCCCAACTAGAAGGCAGTCCGCCGCCCCCCGCGAGCGAAGCAGTGGACCTGAAGCCTTTGATGGCCCAGGTCAAATCAGATGCCATTGCACTGTCCGCCTTGCACGGCACGGATGGTCAAGCTATGCACACCTTTCATTTCGATTGGCCAGAGCGACTGCACATTGGCGGTTCGCGGGCAGAAATTCACAGTGCCGTTTCTAATTTGGTGAACAACGCGGTGCGATACACCCCGGCCCACGGCGTGATCGATGTGCTGTGGAAAGTCGGTCCTGAAGGGCAGGCTTTGTTCTCTGTCAAAGACAATGGCGTAGGGATTGCTGCCGAGCATTTGCCTCGACTTTCAGAGCGCTTTTACCGCGTGGACCGCAGTCGTTCGCGGGAGTCGGGTGGCACGGGTTTGGGCTTGGCCATTACCAAACACATTGTGCAGCGCCACGGGGGCAGTTTTCAAGTTGAAAGCGAAGTCGGCGAGGGCTCCTGCTTTTCATTGTTGTTTCCAGCTTCAAGAGTCAAATTCGAATCGCCAGAGGCAGATAAGACGCCTGAATGGATCGAAGTCACCGCCTGAAGCAGTTGTTCACCCGAGGCTTGCAGGCTGTCGTTGTTTTGAATTTCGAAGAATCTGCAGCCTGCAGGAGGCGAGAGGGCAATCAGCCGATTCAAACGCAGCGCAATCTCTGCAAGTGACTCCCGGTTTCGGAGCAACAGGCGTTGTCTCAGCACCTCTTTGTCAGCGGTGATGTGCAAAATGGACATACCCGCAAAGGCCTGTGCCGCCAGCGGCAGGTGTTCCCGCGAACCATTGACAAACACAAGTTGCTGCGACAAAGCCGCCAACTGCGCATGGCGTATCCCGTACTGATGTCCATTGGCCTGCCAATGCATGGCAAAAGATTGCGCAGCCAACAGGCTTTTGAATGCATCCGGTGTCACGCTTTCATGGGCCTCGCCATCGGGCACTGTGGGCCGGTCAATCGTTCGCTGAGCCCAGTGCGCGGGCAAATGGTCGGGCAGGTTCGAGCGCAGCCAAGCCAATAAAGTGTCTTTGCCTACACCCGATGGGCCGACGACATAGATCAAGTTGGGGTTCATAAGCCCAAGGCCATGCTGTCAACCCAGATGAAATCGGCACCTGCTTGGGGCTCAGCAAAAACCGACAAATGCGCAAACCGACAGGGTGGCAAAGCGTCAAACTGTGCCCGGGCTGCGCCCTGCACAGCGGCTAACTCTGCAGCTGGCAAGTTCTTCAAGGGCCCGGACAATGACATGTGAAACTCAAACGCATCCAGCACCCAAGGATACGACCAGGTTTGCAAATAGTGTTCTTCCAAGGGGCTGAGTTTTTTTTGTCTGCGCCGGGCCAGGTCTTCGGCCGTCAATGGCTGGGTCAAGGCGTGTAAGCCGGTGACGCAGGCATTGGCGGTGGCCTGGATAAGCGGGTGGTCCTTAGCCGGTCGGAGCGCCAGAAAACCGCCCTCGGTACTGACTTGCAACCGAGGCATCTCAAACGCCGGAAGTTGGTTTGCAATGCTGCGCAAGCGCGTGATCAAGGAAGACAAGTTTTCGCCGGCGGCCAGCACAAACGGCGCTTTGAGGGTGGCATGCCAACCATAACGGCGCGGGTCTTGGGTCAAGGTGTGCAAGTGCCCGGTGGCAAGGCCTTCGATCACCGGTTGTTGTAAGTGATGCCCGGTCACCGCACACCTACCCAGCCACTGGCTGCCCGCCGCCCACCATTCGCTTTGAACTTCGGGCGCGTAGTAAATGGCGTATCGGTAAGCGTTGTCAATTTTCATCGTGTTGGACCGTGAGGGAGACGCGGTCGCCGGCAAACCACGCGCATGCAAATTCTATGGGCAACTGCTGGACATCCACGTTAATGCTTTTAACGAGCAGCACAGGCCGCGTGGCCGATTGCCCTAAGCAAAGCGCCACATCTTTGCTGGGCAGGCGTGCCGATATGTGGCTGACTTGTCGCGTGTAATCGCTGACACCGTGTTGTTTAAAGCCTTCTGTGATCGAGCCTGTGCTTTGCACGATGCTTTCCATCTGCGCAAATCGCGGTAATGGAAAATACCGCTCGCTCACATGCAAGGCTTGTCCCGCACCTTCGCCCATGATGTGCATCTGCAAAATGGCACTGCCAATGGGGCATTGCAGGGCCTCGGCTTGCTCGGCGTTCGCCAAAACAGTTCGACTGCGCATGACCAACAAGTGGCCACGTAAGCCTGCTTGGGCCAGGTTGTGCCGGTGACGTGTGCGCTTGCCGAGCACCAAGTCAACCGCCAAATTTTCGACAAAGGTGCCACTGCCTTGGTTGGTGCGCAGCAAACCGTTTTGGCATAAGTGAGACAGGGCACGCCGGATGGTGTGCCGATTGACGCCGAAATCTGCGGCGAGTTGATGTTCAGAAGGCAGTTGAACCCCCGGGGGGTATTGACCTTTGCCTATGGCGGCAGCCAGCTCTTGTGCGATACGCGCCCACAGGGGGCCACCTTCAATCCATTCTGGCAACAAAGTATTCAAAAAAAACCCTTTGTCATGAAAATTACACAATTATGGCCTACGCTGTGATCAGTTGTATAGACAAGTAGAAGGTTGCCACAGAGATGTTTCAAACATATGACCATGATCCGTCAGCGCCGACGGCGGACAGGCAAGCGTGGATGGCCTTGTTGGCCAGAGCGCCATTGCGCCTGCTCGACGAAGCGCTGACCGACCACCAGGCCACCCCGCAGTGGCTGCGTCAACCTGAGACCGGGCTGATGATGGTGCAGGGCAGGGCGGGGGGCACGGGCGAGCGCTTCAACCTGGGCGAGATCACCGTCACCCGTTGCGCTTTGCGTCTGCAACCCCTCCATCTGAACGCGCCAGTGGGGGTTGCCTATGTGCTGGGCCGCAATCACCGCCAAGCTCAACTGGCCGCCGTGGCCGATGCCTTGCTGCAAGACCCGGGGCAGCGTGAAACCTTGGCCGTGACATTGCTGGCCCCGGTTCGTCAGCACCTGCAGCAACTGCAAGCCGAGCGCCACCAACGTGCCCAGACCACCAAGGTGGATTTCATGACCGTGGCCAGAGAAGCCGCTGGCGCGCAAGACGAGGTCACCGAATGAATGCCTTACAGAACATGGTGGCTGGATTCGAGCACGAGGCTCATGGCAGCCAAGCGGTCTTTCGCACCGCGCTGCAAGCGCTTTCGCATCCGGGGTGTCCCTTGGACATGCCTTTGAACATGGCCGTGCCCCGAGGGGGTCATGCGGCTGCGGCGGCGCTGCTCTTGGGCCTGTTGGATGCCGATACCGCCGTATATTTGTCTCCCAGCTTGGCGGGCAGTGACGCGGCTGCGTGGCTGCGTTTTCACACCGGTTGCAGTGCCGTGGCCGATCCGGCTCAAGCCCAGTTCATCTGGATCGGGCAGGGCGATGCTTTGCCTTTGCTGCAGGATTTGCGGCAAGGCAGCGATGCCTATCCGGACACATCGGCTACCTGCGTGATCGAAGTCCACAATTTGCACGCCGATGAGGCGGGCTGGCGTTTGCAAGGCCCTGGCATTTTGGGCGAAAGGGCGTTGCGGGTGCAAGGTCTGGCGGCTGATTTTCCGGCGCAATGGTCGCGCAATCATGCTGGTTTTCCGTGCGGGGTGGATGTGTTTTTGGCCACAGCCACACACATTGTGGGCTTGCCCCGCACCACCCGCATCACGTCAGAGGAGGGCTGACATGTACGTTGCTGTCAAAGGCGGAGAAACCGCCATCCTCAACAGCTACAAACTGCTGGCCGAGCAAAGGCGCGGAGACACGGCGCATGCCGAGTTGACCATCGATCAAATCCGCCAACAACTCAAATTGTCAGTGGACCGTGTCATGACCGAGGGCTCGGTGTACGACCCTGAATTGGCCGCCTTGGCCATCAAGCAAGCCAGTGGCGACTTGGTTGAAGCCATCTTTTTGCTGCGTGCTTACCGTGCCACTTTGCCGCGACTGGGCAATACCTGCGCGCTGGACACGTCGCGCATGCAGCTGGACCGCCGCATTTCAGCCACTTTCAAAGACTTGCCTGGCGGGCAGGTGCTCGGGCCTACCTACGACTACACCCAGCGCTTGCTTGATTTTTCCTTGCTGGCCAACGCCCAAGAGGGTTTGCAACAGGCGGCCGCTCCCGCTGCGATTTTGCCGCTTGCTTCTTTGCCATCTGTACCCCGGGTGGTTGACCTGCTCAATCAAGAAGGCTTGATTGAGCGCACCGAACGATCAGACCACGATCCTGCACCCCGAGATCTCACCCGCGAGCCCCTGCGCTTTCCGGCAGACCGGGCTACGCGCTTGCAAAACATCGCTCGGGGTGACGAAGGCTTTTTGCTGGCCATGGCGTACTCTACACAGCGGGGCTATTCGCATTCGCACCCCTTTGTGGGTGAGGTTCGCTTGGGGCAGGTCGCGGTTGAAATTGAGCCCGAAGAATTGGGCTTTGCCATCTCTTTGGGCGAGATCGAAATCACCGAGTGCGAAATGGTCAACCAATTTGCAGGCAGCAAAACCGAGCCGCCTCAATTCACCCGCGGTTATGGCCTGGCCTTTGGGCAAAGCGAACGCAAAGCCATGGCCATGAGCCTGGTGGACCGTGCGTTGCGCGCCGAAGAGTTGGGCGAACCTATCGAGTCGCCTGCCCAAATGCAGGAGTTTGTGCTCTCGCACAGCGACAGCCTGGAGGCCTCAGGCTTTGTGCAGCATTTGAAGCTGCCTCACTACGTGGACTTTCAGTCCGAGCTGGAGTTGGTGCGCAAAATGCGGGCACGCCTTTCAAACCCCGATGAGACGCCTGTATGAACGCGCCCGAAGTCAACTTTGCTTATCTGGACGAGCGTACCAAGCGCATGATCCGACGCGCCATTCTCAAAGCCGTGGCCATCCCAGGCTATCAAGTGCCCTTTGGTTCACGCGAAATGCCACTGCCTTACGGATGGGGCACGGGCGGTATCCAAGTCACCGCTTCGGTGATCGGTCCGCACGACACCTTGAAGGTGATCGATCAAGGCTCGGACGATACCGTCAACGCCGTGAACATCCGGCGCTTTTTTGAGCGCACAGCCGGCGTCAACACCACCACGAGGACCCATGAGGCGAGCTTGATTCAGACGCGTCACCGCATTCCGGAAATGCCTTTGGTGGAAGGTCAAATCATCGTCTACCAAGTGCCAGTGCCTGAACCCATGCAACGCCTGGAGCCTCGAGAGACCGAGACACGCACCCTGCACGGACTGGCCGAATATGGCCTCATGCATGTCAAGCTGTATGAAGACATTGCCCGCTACGGCCACATTGCCACCACCTACGACTACCCGGTCTTGGTCAATCACCGCTACATCATGTCGCCGTCGCCGATTCCGAAATTTGACAATCCCAAAATGCACATGAACCCTGCGCTGCAGCTGTTTGGTGCCGGCCGCGAAAAACGCATTTACGCGGTGCCGCCGTACACCCCGGTGGAAAGTTTGGCCTTTGAGGACCACCCGTTTGAAATTCAACAATGGCAGGCCGCCTGTGCGCAGTGCGGGGCCACCGACTCCTTTTTGGACGAGGTCATCATCGATGATGCAGGCGCTCGCATGCACGTCTGCTCTGATTCGGACTATTGCCAAACCCGGCAAGACGCGAAGGCGCTGGCATGAGCTTGCTCATTCGCCAAGCCACAGTGCATGACTTGCCCTCTGTCTTGCAGTTGTACGCCCAACCCAGCATGGACAACGGCAAGGTCTTGTCTTTGCAAGCTGCAACGGCCCACTTCGAACACTTCAGCGCTTACCCCAGCTACCGTATGTTTGTGGCCTGCGAGGCTTCGCCAGAAGGCTTGGTGATTGGCACCTACGCTTTGCTGGTGATGCACAACCTCGCCCATCAGGGCACACCGTCTGCCATTGTCGAAGATGTGGTGGTCAGCGAAGCGCACCAGTCCCAAGGCATTGGCCGCGACATGATGCAGCACGCCATGCGCCAAGCACGTGCGGCCGGTTGTTACAAACTGGTGCTTTCGTCCAATCAAAAGCGCGAACGTGCGCATGCCTTTTACGAGTCCTTGGGCTTTGTGCGCCACGGCTACAGTTTTCAGATCGAGATGTGACATGCCGACCCATGACAATTTTCCACCCTTGCTTCGTGTCCGCGGATTGGGCAAACGTTATGCGGACCGTGTGGCCCTGCAAGATGCCAGCTTTGAGTTGTGGCCCGGTGAGGTCATGGCGGTGGTGGGCGAATCGGGCTCTGGCAAAACAACCTTGCTCAATGCCATTGCCGCGCGCGCACAACCGGACACAGGGCAAGTGGAGTTTCTGGATCGGCAAGGTCAACTGCAGGATGTGTACGGCATGTCCGAGGCACAACAACGCTTGTTGGCCCGCACCGACTGGGGCTTTGTGCATCAAAACGCAGCCGATGGCTTGCGCATGGATGTCTCCGCCGGGGCCAATGTGGGCGAGCGATTGATGGGCTTGGGTGAGCGGCATTATGGGCGCCTGCGCAGCACGGCGCAGGACTGGCTGCAGCGGGTCGAAATCGATGTCAGCCGCATCGACGACACGCCGCGCACCTTTTCAGGGGGCATGCGCCAGCGCTTGCAAATTGCCCGCAATTTGGTCACCAACCCTCGCTTGGTGTTCATGGACGAACCCACTTCGGGCTTGGATGTTTCGGTGCAAGCACGGCTGCTGGACATGCTGCGACAACTCACACGTCAAATGCAATTGGCGGTGGTGATCGTGACCCATGATCTGGCGGTAGCCCGTTTGTTGGCGCACCGCATGATGGTGATGCAGCGCGGTTGCGTGGTCGAAGCGGGTCTGACGGACCAAGTGTTGGACGACCCGCAACACCCCTACACCCAGTTGCTGGTGTCTTCTGTGTTGCAAGCTTGAAGCCGAGGTCACCATGATGCTGCAATTGAAACAGGTGTCCAAACAATTCACCCTGCACAACCAACACGGGGCCCAACTGCAAGTGCTGCACAACGTCAATCTGTCGGTGTCGGCGGGCGAGTGTCTGGTCCTGGATGGCCCCTCCGGCATGGGCAAGAGCACCTTGCTCAAACTCATTTACGCCAACTACCGCGCCAGCAGCGGTCTCATTCAGATCCGGCAAGCCGACGGTCAAATGCTGGAATTGACGCAAGCTGCCGCCCGCGATGTGATCCGCATGCGCCGCGACACCGTGGGCTATGTGAGCCAGTTTTTGCGGGTGATTCCGCGCGTTTCGGCACTCGATGTGGTGGCCGAATCTTTGCTGGACGATGCCCTTGACCAGCCCGAAGCGTTAGACGCTGCCCGCGAACAGGCCCGGGTGTGGTTGAGCCGGCTGCGCATTCCCGAGCGTTTGTGGCCTTTGCCGCCGGCCACCTTTTCGGGCGGCGAGCAGCAACGGGTCAACATTGCCCGCAACATGATCAAGCCGCGTCCTTTGCTGTTGCTGGACGAACCCACCGCCTCTTTGGACGCGGCCAATACCCAAACCGTGATCGACTTGATTCAAGAAGCCGTCGCACGCGGTACGGCCTTGGTGGGCATTTTTCACGATGCCCATGTCGGCGATGCCGTGGCTACGCGCCGCATTGATGTAGCCCAATTCAGGACCTCGCCATGAACATGATTTTTAAAAATGCCCAACTGGTGCTGCCCAATGAGGTGGTGCAAGGCAGTGTGGCCGTGCACGATGGTCTCATCACATCGGTTGACCAAGGCCCAGCAATTCATGCCCATGGGTGGGATCTGCAAGGCGACTACTTGATGCCGGGTTTTGTCGAAATGCACACCGACAACTTCGAGCGTCATTTGATGCCCCGGCCCAAAGTGCAATGGGCCGAAATGCCTGCCTTGCTTGCGCATGATGCCGAAGTGGCCGCTGCCGGCATCACCACGGTGTTTGATGCCTTGGGCGTGGGCGACGCTGATCCGGACAGCTTGCGCGGCAGCACTTGGGGTACGGTGTTGCAAGCCTTGGACTTTGCCCACACCTCGCATCTGCTGCGCGCGGATCACCATGTGCATGTGCGCTGCGAATTGCCCGCGCCCAACACCATCGATTTGTTTCAGCCTTTTCATGCGCATCCGCGCCTGTCCTTGATCTCTTTGATGGACCATACCCCCGGCCAGCGGCAATGGGAGAACATCGAAGTCGCCCGGATTTACTACACCGGCAAAAAAGGCTGGTCGAACGAAAAGTTTGAGCGCCAGGTGCTGCATGCGGCCGATCTGCAAGCGCGCTATGCCGCACCGCACCGGGCCTATTTTGTGAACTATTGCCACGCCAACCACATTGCGCTGGCCAGCCACGATGACACCACGGCGGCACACGTTCTGCAAGCGCATGCCGAAGGCGCCAGCATGTCCGAGTTCCCGACCACCTTGTTGGCGGCGCAAACTGCCCATGCCAATGGTTTGCTGACTGTGATGGGTGGCCCGAATGTGGTGCGCGGTGGTTCGCACTCGGGCAACGTTTCGGCGGCGTCTTTGGCCCAACACGGTCTGCTCGACATTGTGTCGTCCGACTATGTGCCCGGCAGTTTGCTCAGCGCTGTAGTGCGCTTGGTGGACGATGGCATTTACACCTTGCCCCAAGCCGTTGCCACCGTCACCCACAACCCGGCCTTGGCCACCGGCCTCAAAGACCGGGGGCAAATTGCCGTGGGACAGCGGGCCGATTTGATCCAGGTGCAGCTTGTGGACTTGCCCCAAGGCGGGCGCCAGGGTGTGGTGCGGGCTGTCTGGCGTGGGGGTGAGCGTGTCATCTAACTGCTTTTTTGACATCCAATGTTCCTGCGTTTGTCAAATCAATGTCACACAGCAGGGGCAAACTGAGTTTTATAGATATCTTGCGGTGAATGCGCCATGGCTCTGAAAATTCAAAAATTAGACAAGCACTTCGCCAATGGAAAGCAAGCTTTATGCAATATCCATTTGGAGATCGGCGAAGGCGAGATGGTGGCCTTGATCGGTGCGTCAGGTTCTGGTAAATCCACTTTGCTGCGCATGATCGCCGGTTTGCTGCCCGCCGACGCCAACAAGGGCTCTTTGATCGAAGTCAATGGCCAATGCGTGCAAAAAGACGGCCGCATTGTGAAGGACATCCGCGCGATTCGCGCGCAAGTGGGTTTTGTGTTCCAGCAGTTCAATCTGGTCGACCGCTTGCCGGTCTTGGTGAATGTTTTGGTCGGCAGACTCCACAGCATGCCCCTTTGGCGCGGGGTGCTGGGTGGGTTCAATGCCCTTGACAGAAGCTTGGCCTTGGAGGCCTTGCAGCGTGTGGGCATCTTGGAATGCCATGCCCAGCGCGCCTCCACCTTGTCGGGCGGGCAGCAGCAGCGCGCTGCGATTGCGCGCACCTTGGTGCAAGGCGCCCAATTGGTGCTGGCCGATGAGCCTATTGCCTCTTTGGACCCTGAGTCTTCGCGCAACGTGATGGAGATTTTGACCCGCATTCAACGCGAAGACGGTCGAACTGTTTTGGTGTCATTGCATCAGGTGGACATGGCGATTCGCTATTGCACCCGTGTGATTGCCCTGAACCAAGGCCGCGTGGTGTATGACGGCCCATCGGCCGATCT
>Ga0114962_10003375_pt1 | contig 12963 bp, 8 predicted proteins | sample C_130820_MF_Meta_FD_87017 | JGI IMG/M metagenome (GOLD analysis project Ga0114962, IMG submission 87017) | Freshwater microbial communities from Lake Croche, Canada to study carbon cycling - C_130820_MF_MetaG | ecosystem: Environmental > Aquatic > Freshwater > Lake | place: Lake Croche, Canada... | reverse complement strand
ATCATATTTATAATAATAATCACATAAACTATCATAAAATTTATCGCAGTCACCATTACTTGATGTAACTACAGAAGTACCTGACACCTTATCTACTGCATAATTTACACCATATTTATTATATGATTGAGAATTACTACGTGAATCAGAATTTCTAATTGATGCATCATCTGGATTCGTTAAATTTTCTGAATAAAAAAAATATTTAGAATTATTATCACTATATGTTGATATTGCATTAATATTATCTGGATCATCTTTTTTATAAATATCTTTTATTTTACTATAATTTGCAATATTAGCTTTAATATACGAATTTGTTAATAACGCATTTACTTTTGTTTGACATTCATTTGATAATGTTGCACCATATATTGATTTTGTTGAATAATCATTTAATTTTTCATTACTTGTAGATGAAAAATCTGTATCAATAATATTTAATGTATTTGCATTTATAATAATTTTTCTCTTGAAAAATATTGTATAATTTAATGATTCTGGAAATGTATCTGTTGTACTTGTTCTGGTAATTAAATCATAATTAGACTTTACAACTGGCGAACTTCCAGAATTTTTTTCATCAACTGGAACAATTAGTGGTGTAGAAACAGTGCCAATTATAATTTTTCCAAGTGTTCCAGTTGTTCCAGTTGTTCCAGTTATTTCAGTTGTTCCAGTTATTCCAGATGTTCCAGATAATCCATTTACGCTTAATATATCACTTATATCATAAGTGATAAGTGTTTGAGTTTCTAAGAAAGCTAATAATGCATCAAGTGTATTAATTGTACTTGGTGTTGTTGATAATCTCTTTGTTTTACCATTTGCAGTTATATATAAAGGAAACATAACAACATTACTATTTTTTGCAGCATCTATATTTGTCAATGATTGAAAAGTAGGATTTGCTTCAGCATAAAATCCAATACAATCTGAATCATCTATATATTTTTTTAATAATATTGGATCAAAATATTTAATAGTAATTAAACATTGATCAGTACCAGCTACTAAACCTACTGGTACTCCATTTATAGGTTGAACGTAAATTGGAATAGTTCTTTTTACATATACGAGTGACGATAAATTAGTTAATTTTCCTTGTTTATCTATATATTTTGCATCATAAAAATATGCAGATGCATTATATATAGTGTATACACCAGGATTCGATGCAATACCTGCAATATCACCATATTGTAAACAATTATCTAATTCTTGCATTTGCATAATACCAATAGATGCTTGTTTTCCTTGATAAAATGATTTAGATCTTGGATTATTTGGATCTAATGGAATATTTAATGAATTATTTACATATGTTGATGTAGTATTATCATATATTTGATCCATTGGTAAATCAACACCAATTATATTAACTGGTACATTTGTAGAAGCATTGCAAAATGCTCTTTTCATGTTATAATTTGCATTTGCACGTTTCGAGTCTCTGTCCATACCTAATTTATAATCTGCACCACCAGTAATATTATTACTTGAATTTAATACGTTACTTATATTTTCATCTGTTGTATACGGTAAACCATTAATATCGATTAATTTCCCTGATGCATTTTTTGGTCTAGAATTAATTATACTGCTTGATCCATAATCAATCTCTGTTCTATTTCCTACTGAACCAGTATATAAATCTAATTCTAATAAAGTATCATTTATAATTTTAGCGAATGATGTATCTTTTATATCAGCGATACCATTTGAACCGGTTAAATCTCCTTTAGATGTAGTTATTATATTACCCATATTATAATATAATAAATAAATTAATAATTTTCTAAAATTTGTAAATCAATTAACATCAATATTTCTTCTAAATTATTAATATTTCTTTCATATTTTTTTATATTAATTATTGAATGATCATCCAAATTATTAATTATCTTATTTAATAATTTATAACCAGTTTCATTCGGATTTTTATATGCATGATCTATTAAAATTAATCGAATTAAATTACTTTTATACTCTATATAATTCGTATTATTAGATATATTTTTAGTATAATAATTTTTTCTACTTATACATACTTTCTTTTTAATTTCATTTCTTACTATATTATATATATCCGCTTGAATCCCATAGTATTTTACTGGTACATAATACATTTTAATAAAAAAAAGTATTTTTATTTCTATTATATATATATTTAAATGTTTATATATTATTTATTACCATGATACAATGATAATTAAAAATTATTAGTTTATCATCACTTTAATTCTATCAGGTAATTTAGAATTACTAATTTTTGCTAAAAATTCAATTCTGTCAGATTCAGATGATGATTCATATATTGATTGTAATTTAGAAATATACTCTCCGATATAAGCTTCTTTTAATCCAGTTTTTATCTCTTTAAAAAATTCAAATAATAATTCAGTACAATGAGTAAATGGTTTATCTATAGTTATTTTATTTAATGTGTATCGCCATAAATTAGTAATATATCCATATTCCTTAAACTGTTCAATTAACTTATTACAATTGAATAAATTAGAAGGTAATTTATCTAATATTGTATTTATTTTAATATCAATACAATCAGAATAAAACATGGGTATCCAATTTAATAATGTAATCATAACTTGTTGATCATATGGAATCCCAAATTTATTTTCAGATTTAAGTAATGAATTTAATTTAGTATTAAATAATTTATCATAATTTATATTACTAGAATCAAATGTTGGTGATGCGGATTTTCTTTCAATAAATACAGAATCATAATAATATTTCATCTTCTTTTCTAAATTTGATAGATTATATTCGTGTTTTTGCTTAATTTGTGCATATTTTTCATCTGTTTCTTTTACATATTTTTTTTCACTATCATATATATGTTGATATCTATCTAATACACGCGATTTTTTATCAAAATAATAATACCAATCTTTCATTGTTTGATCCTTATCTGTTTTTTCATTCAAAAAACTATTAAACTCTTCTTTTGATAATTGACTTTTTATATGACAAATTAATTTATCTGCAAAATTCTTTGTCAGAATATGTCCAATTGTTGAATAATCAAATGGATTCACATATGATAGCATAATTTTAATCATTTCTTTATAATCTTCAAATGAATATAAACTTGATACACAATCTATAATTTCATCGAAATATACTTCAAAATTTCGTTCAGAAGTATAATCTGTAAATCCATCAAATAATTTCCAAGAAAATACATTAAAAATAAAAAACATAGTTAATGGAATATAACCAAACGGTAATATTCCATTAACTATTTTAATATCCTTATTTTTAATTGTAGATATTAAAATTCTATTTATTGATTTATTCATTGATTTCCATGTAACAATTGTTCTAAATTGTATTTCCATTGTTTTATAATATTTTTTATAATCATCTAAGGATGAAAGCATTTTTTCAAATATATCATTTAAATTACCATATAAAATTGCTGATTTTATTTCTTCTACAATTTGTTCTTCAGGTGAAAATTCTTTTTTTACAATAGTTCTCCAATTATCTGGAGTTTCATGTAAAAATTTACATGAAGTCCCATTCTTGCACCCATCTTTAGTATTATAAAATTTACATAATGTTGGTTTCCTTTTTTCTATATTAAATTCTCTGGGTTTATTTATATTTTCATCAATACCTGACATGATGATAATGATAATTATAGTAATAATAATATTATTATTAAATAATATTATTATTTCAATTTTTAAGAGCGCACTTATAATTATATTTAAATACAGATAATTGATTTTGATTAAACTCTTCTGTAAATGCATCTGTATTAGAATTTTTATCAACTGGTATTTGAATATCTGTACCAAAATTACCTTGTGCAACAATAATTGGATTAATACCATATATTTTAATTTTTCCATATTTAATTAATAATGATAAATCTGCATCTATTTGTTTACTAATTAATTTATTTAATTCATTATAAATTAAAGTCGCTGATTCTTTTCTGACAATATATCCATGTAAACCCCAAAATCTATTTACTGATATATAATTGGTTTTAATATCACACTTTAAACACATGATACCACACATATATATATCCCAATCATTTGGTACATTTGATAATCCATATTGTAATCTTGAAAAGAAATCTGTCGCTATAATAACATCATCTTCAAATATTAATCCATATTTTTTGTCAGATTCTGCAATTTTTTTCCAAATATTTAAATGACTTAAATAACAACCAACTGCTCCTCTTGTTAATTCATAATGAAATTTTCTATTTTTTAATACTTCTGTTGTTAAAATTTGTTTGTATGCACCAGGACTTACATAATTTATTAATTCTAGATCTTTACCTACTATTGCAGAAAATACATTTATTGGAAAATTTTTTAAATCTGATTTATTATATTCATACATAAAATTTTCTAATCGTTCTGTATTTTTTTTCAAATTAATAACATAAATATCAAAATCATTATTTGTAAATAATTCTTTTTGATTATTACTAAAATTAGAATATCCATTAGAAAATAAAAATATTAAAAATATAATTATTAATATTAAATATATATTTTGCATTAATATAGTAATATAATTTATTTTATTATCCTAATATAATTTATATGGCGAATTTAACAAATTATTTTTTATCAAAACAATTTCATTTATTCCCTTTAGATAATTATGATATATCATCTTTAATACAAACTGGAGGTAAAAATAATAAATCTAGATGGACAAAATTATATCATAATGGACCAATGTTTCCAGATGAATATATACCTCACAAAACTCCATTAATATATAAAAATGAACATATTATATTATCATCAGAAGCGGAAGAATTTGCAAGTATATATGCAAAATATATTGATACTGAATATATTAAAAATAAAAAATTTAATAAAAATTTTTGGAATGATTGGAAAAAATTATTAAATAATCCTAAAATTACTTGTTTAGAAGATTGTAATTTTTCATTAATTCAAAAACATATTTTATCTGAAAAAGAAAAAAAATTAAATATTTCTAAAGATGAAAAACAAAAATTATTAGATGGTCGTAAAAACCAAGAAGAACCTTTTTTATATGCAACAATAGATGGTAAAAAAGAAAAAATAGGTAATTTTAAGATAGAACCACCTGGAATTTTTATTGGTAGGGGATGTCATCCATTATTAGGTTCTATTAAACCACGAATTTTACCCTCTGATGTTACTTTAAATTTATCAAAAGATGCACCAATTCCAAATAGTATATATGGTAACAAATGGGAATCAATTATTCATAATCCTTATGTTGATTGGTTAGCATCTTATCTAGATATTATTTCTGGTAAAACTAAATATATTTGGTTAAGTGCATCATCATCATGGAAAATGGAAAATGACCAAGAAAAATTTGATCTTGCACGTAAATTAAAAAAGAAAATAAGAGAAGTTCGTACTAATTATAATCAATTATTATCAGATAAATTATTAAAAAATCGTCAATTAGGATCTTGTATTTATTTTATTGATTATCTTGCATTAAGGGTTGGTAATGAAAAAGGAGAAGAAGAAGCGGATACAGTTGGTATAACAAGTTTAAGAGTTGAACATATAACATTTATGGATGATTTACATATTAAATTAGATTTTTTAGGTAAGGATAGCGTTCGATATGTAAAAGTAATTAAAATAGATGAATCAATTTATAATAACTTGGTTGAATTTACAAAAAATAAAAACAAATATGATAATATTTTTAATGAAATATCAACAACTGATTTAAATAAATATTTACAAACTGTAATGGATGGATTAACCGCTAAAGTATTTAGAACATATAATGCTAGTAATTTATTTAATAATGAACTTAATAATGTTAATTTAAAAGACAATATGAATGAAGATGAAAAATTTAATTATTTATTGAATGTATTTAATCAAGCAAATATTAAAGTTGCGATGTTATGTAATCATCAAAAAAATGTACAAAAAAATTTTAAAGAACAAATTACTAAAATTGATGATGAAATTAATAAAGTAAAAGAAGATAAAAATAAAGAAACAAATAAAAAGAAAATTAATAAATTAAATTTAAAATTAAAAAAATTAAAAGCGAAAAAAGAATTAAAATTAGAATTAAAAAATATATCATTAGGTACTTCTAAAATAAATTATATTGATCCAAGAATTACTATTGGATGGATCAAAAAACATGACTTTCCTATTGAAAAAATATTTTCAGAAACATTAAGAGATAAATTTAAATGGGCGTTTGAAATTGATTATGATAAATTTAGTTGGTAACGTTAATTTTTAGGTAATTTATTAATATTAATATTATTAATTGGTTCAATATAAAATTGTAATGAATATAATTGATATGCACTATTTTTAAATGCTAATGTTTCAATATCTCTAACTGATTTTTTATTTTTAATATTATTTAATTCTTCCGATGAATATGTACTATTAATATCTGTTATTAATTCTTTTTCATATACTAATGAATCATTTATATATACTGGTTTTTCATAATATGGTTTTTCAACACTTCCTGGTTTACTTTCATCTATATATTTAGGTACTTGGATTATTTTTTTATAATTTGACTCTTGACCTAATATATTATATTTATTTGTAATAAAATATATTCTTTCTATTGGATTTTTTGATATCCAATATGGAGTTACTATCATATTTTTTTCATCTTCTATTTTTAGTTTCATATAATTTTTTATATTATATGTATCTTCTAATTTATGAGGTTTTATTGATTGAATAGTACTACTTTTTGTAATATTATTATTTTCTAATCCATTTATAGTTAATTTTAATTTATTAATATCGATAGATTCTTCTTTAGATTCTATTATCTTTTCATATAAATATCCATTTTTTAATGATGGATTATGTGATTTTGTATTATTTTGTGCACAAAATCCATTTTGTGCAGTTATATTATCAGGATTTTTACTATCATTTTTTTTATTTTCACAACCTTCTGCACAATATGTTATACTATTAGATGTGTTATATAATTGTAAATTATAAAATTGCGAATGACAAATTTCTTTTTTTGTTTTTTTATCTTTAGATGTATGATTATAATCAATATATTTAAATGGAATATTTTCTTTTACTATAGATCTTGGAGATATAGCTGATAATTTAAATACTGAATTTATTGTTATTTCATTTTCTTCTCTTAATTCTATTAATCCATTATCAAATGTACACTCACTTAATTTATTTTCTTTATTATTAACAGTTAAATATAGTTTAACTAATTTAGAATCTAACGGATCAATATTTGTATTTTTAGGATATATCCCTTCTTTTGATAAAAGAGTATACATTTTAAATGGTTGATTACTATTTATTAAATTTTCAATAAAAGATAATTGTTTTGGTATAATATTACTCGGATTTAGTACATGATGTGATTTTTTATCAATTGTTATTGAATTCTTATCAATAAATTTTAGTATTGAATTATCGTCATTTATAGATAATAGATATGTTAAAAATAATTCATATAATTGATTTGAATAAATATTATCGTTTGACATTATTGGTACATGATTATTATATTTTGTTTTTTTAAATGTCATTAAGATTCCAATTGTACCTAATGTAACATGATCTATTGTCGTTCTATACTCTGATATTTCTAATAATTTACAGATACTATCTTGTATATTATTTTTAAAATTTTGTAAAGTATTCATATCTTTTATATAATCGTCATAATTCAAATTTAAACTAAATTTTATTTTAAGATCAATATCACGATTAGTATTATTTAATGAAGAAGATGGTGAAAATGATGGTGAAGGTGAAAATGATAATCCAGGTGACGCATAACCCATTCCAGGTGATGCATAACCCATTCCAGGTGATGCATAACCCATTCCAGGTGATGCATAACCCATTCCAGGTGATACATAACCTAATTCAGGTGATCCGATATTTGAATCAATTGGACTATCTAAACCATTTTCTTCAATCGGAGTATTTGGTGTATCTAGATTATCTAGATTATCTGGATTATCTGGACCATACGGATTCATTACAGTTTCTGATTTTCTAGCTTCTTCTAAACCACTAGAAACTGCACTACCGGATCCTGTATCGTCTCCGTCCATAAATTCAAAAATCTGAGAAAATTTTTGTTTAATTGATTTTCTTAAATAATATATTATAAATAATATTATAAACAATATTAATAATATTGTAATTGTCTTCATGTTATTAAAAAAGATAAAAAATTAATTAAATTTTATCTTTTAGAAATTTGCAAAATTATCAGTACGTAAAAAATATAATTGATTATTTTCCATAACACTTGGAAAATCAGAATAAGTAGATGGAGGAATTATTTCTTCTTGTGGTAAAATATCTGGAAAGTTTTTAATTTGAGAACATACTTCTTTTTCTACATATTTATTCATCAATAATTTATTTACATTATCATCACAATTAATTGCAGTATTAATTAAATCTCGAGGATTAGTTGGTAAATTAGTACAATTATTATTTAGTTGTTCATTTAAATTATTTTGTTCATGTTTTAAATGAGTACATCCTTTTTTAATACTTTTACAAAAACGAGAAGGATCTGGAGAATCATAATCACAAATATCAAGTTGATCAAAAGTTTCATTAGACATTATCCTTTTATATATAATTAAACATACAATAATTAATGCTAATAATATATTTAGTTTTTGTAAATCCATAATATATTAATATTTTTTTTTTCTAGAATATTGAAAATAATATTTCATATAAATATATATTAATAGTAATATATAAATCTTAATAAATGGCGACAGAAATTGAACATAAAAAACAATTATTAAACACTAATGATATTGTAATAAATAGAAAAACAAAGATAGATACAGTAATCAAAACCCTTTGTCGAATTTTAGTTGAACGAAAATATACAACATCTTCTATAAATGAAATTTATGCAGGTTTACAAAATAAAATAAATGATGATGAAATGTTATTTACTCTTGGTGAAAAAAAATATGGAATTAAATTTATATCATCTTTTTTAACTACAATAAAGAAAGAAATTTCAATTGAAAATTTTCTAGATAAAAATCAAGATGCACATAAGTTTATAATTATTAATAAGTTAAGTGATCGAGCAATAAAACAAATTTTAGAATATCAAAATACAGAAGTATTTACAATTGATGAATTACTGATAGTAATAATTGATCATAATTTAGTACCACCACATTATTTACTATCTGTTGAAGAAAAAGATTTATATTTTTCTACATTTAATCATCATCCTAGAGATATGAAAAAAATTCTAATAAATGATCCTGTTGCAAGATTTTATGGTGCAAAAATTGGAGACCTATTTAAAATTATTAGACCCAGTATAACATCTGGTAAAGATATAGATTATAGAATTGTAATACCTGGTGAAATTAAATTAGAAGATTAATATTTTTTTAAATAAATATTTTTTTTACATAAATGATGATTCAACATTTTTAATAGATTCTTTTAATTTGTTATTATTATTATCTTCATTTAATAATTCATCTGCTGCATCTTCCCAATTATCATATGTATTCATTTCTATTTCTATTTTTACAGGTACATTTTCTTCTTCCGGTTTTACATATGTATCATATAGTTCATTAGAAGTATTATTATATACAACCTTAACTTTTACTTTGGTTGTATGTCTAGAAATTAATTCCGCTTTAATTTCTTCAAACGTTTTAGTTTTTTCAACAGTTATAATTTTTTTAGCATTACCTGTATCCTCATCTTCAAATGTTGTTTCACTATATCCGGTTGTTTGAAGTAAAAACATTTCATTTGCAATCTTATCAAAATCAATAATAGATGTCGGTGACCATAATTCTTCATTTATCTCTGATCTAATTTCATCCATCATAAATTTTTTAAATTCCTCTGAATCATGAGAACAAAATATATTTTGTAATTTATCAATTGGATTTCTAGTAATTAATGTATAAGATGGTATTAAAATATTTTTAATATTAACACCTGCATAAATAATAAATCCCTCTGAATCTAATCCTCTGCGACCAGCACGACCGCACGCCTGATGAGCATACACATTATCTATCTCTTCAATTGGATCACCGTCAATACCACCTAAAAGCATAACTGTTTTGATTGGATAGTTAATACCTACAGCGAGAGATTCATCTGTAAATGTAATAAATAGGTGATCATTAATTAATTGTTGACACATTCTTTGAATTGCAGGATTCAGTAATTTATTATAACATAAAATCCCATATTCAATACCTGTCATAAATGGATCTGTATATTTTTCTTTTTCTACATGTTTACTTCTATCTTTTTGTAACATATTATCTCTTTTAATAGAAGAGTTAACACTACGATAAATTTTTTTCTTCTCATTATAATTTGCACCAGTATTGATTAATCTATAATCTGGGTGAGGTGTGAAAGTATCTTTAGGAAATATATTATCAGGAGAATTACAACACTTTAATTCTTTAGCTGCATATTTAGTTCTAGTTTGTTTAATAAATTCTACGGTTATATCAGCGCCATATATACGATTGAACTCTGTAATTTCTGCCTTATTTATTTTTTCATTAACATAATTTTTATAAAATTCTTCTAGTTCAACACGAAAAGTTTTAAATAGATTTTCTTTTATTTTATCTTTATGATCTTCAATAGTAATAAGTTCATCCGATTTGTCTTTTTTCTCACCAGTATTTTCAGTTGATTTTTTATCTGTTCTTTTATCTTTTTTCTTATCAATTTCTAGATTCTCAGAATTAGATTCTACTGATTCGTTATATAATTCAATAATATGATTAATATCTCTAAAATTACCATATACTAATATTTCTAATTCTTTTAACATCGTAATCATTTTATAATATATATCCAAACATTTTTTAGAATCTCTCTTAAATACTAACGCAGGAGTCATTTTTCTATTTTTACATTCTTTCAAAATTAAAAATAATTTATATGTTGTTAATTCATTAGATGCATTTAAATCATCTAAATTTATATTTGGTTTATTATTAAATATGGATTCAAGTTTTTCATTTGGTTGTTTTTTAAGATGAGTAAAAATATCACGTTCCATCTTATCTAATTTATCTAAAGTTACTAAACTCACTGTTTTTTCATCTATTGGAAATTCTTTTGCAAGAACTTTATTATACAATGAAACTATTTCTTTTGGATATAATCCAATATGTGTAAAATCATTTCTTTTTACAATTTCACTTGTCATATGTTGTAATGGATCTAATATAAGTAATTTATTATCTTTAATTGTCATACGTGTTTGATTAAAAAATCGTCTTCTTTCATTAACCATAAAAATATTTTTACCAGATAATTTTTCAATCCATGCTTTTGTCTCCAAATAATTTGGAATTGTTGCGGATAAACACATAATCGAAATTTTATACCAAAGTGCAAACTTTAATATATATTCAATATATACACCAATTTTATTATCAGTAATCATGTGAAATTCATCTATAATGATATAATCAAATTTAGGATCTATATTTTTAGTAGATAGTAGATTCCAAAATTCAATTGGTGTTGCAATAATAATATCGTCTGTATGTTCAGGAAACTTTTTATATGAAAAGTTTGCAGTTTCTTGTCTCACATTTCTTGGCGTTTCTCCTGTTTTTTCAATATCATTTAATGATGCAAGCATTATACCAGTTAATTGATATGCAAGTGCTTCTGTTGGAACAATATAACACACACGTTGATTGTTTCTAATTGCATGTGCCGCCATCCATGTTTTACCACCAGAGGTTGGTAGATCTAATAATATATTTTCTTTCTTATCAATTGCATTAATTGTTTCTATCTGCCATGGATCAAAAATAAATCCTTTTGATTTAAAATTCCAATTTGGATGTAATTTAGTAGTAAAATTATTAACTTGATAAGAAAACCAATTAATTGATTTTAGATGTAAATAAGTATCTACAATTGGAAGTACTTTTTTTATTGGTTCCATTGTAATCATATATAAATAGATTTGTATGAAAATATGTTCAAATACTATATTATACTCTACTGTTAGTTTTGTTTTTTCTCCTACTTTAATTGTTAAATCTTGTAAAATACATGAAAATAATTTATTGTAATAATCATTTCTAATTTCTGGTGATGTAATTTGAATTATTTCACTATAAAATTGTTTAATTGATGTATCATCTTCATTTACTAGATTAAATACATCTAAAAATGTATCTAATCTAGTAGTATGCGTTATATTCAATCTATCAATATTTGTTTGAATTAATTGTTCGGATTTACTTAATTTCTCAAATGCATCATGTCTAAAAATACTAACAAATGGTGGTGTTATATTTAATATTGTTTTAATAACTTTATCTAATTTAGTTCTAATTGAACTTCCTACTTGTGTTTTAATTTTTTTATTATTAATTTTTGAAATTACAATATCTACTATTGGTTTTAATTCTTTCTCATTATAATTACCTGAAATAAATGCTTCCCATAATTTAATATAAGATGATTTAATTTCAAATACAAAATTATTTATTTTTTCTATAATATCACTTAGCAGTACTTTTTTGATTTCTGCATCATGCAATAATTTATTAAAATTTCCTTTACTTTTAATATATTCTTGAATATCTCGTTCCATAGAAATCATTGATTCAGTATCATCGACTTTTTTCTCTTTTATTTCTAATTTAGGAGGTAATCTTGTTTTTCCTGCTAATAATAATAATGAAGTTTCTAATGCTTGTGCATACGTTTGACCATTCATTTTGACTCTCGTGACTAATACATATTTTATTAATTAATATTTATATTTCAATTTTTATTATGATCTATTATTATGACCTATTAAAGAATAAAAATTGGAAATTTTTATTATGATCTATTAAAGAATAAAAATTGGAAATTTTTATTATGATCTATTAAAGAATAAAAATTGGAAATT
>Ga0114962_10003373_pt1 | contig 12966 bp, 11 predicted proteins | sample C_130820_MF_Meta_FD_87017 | JGI IMG/M metagenome (GOLD analysis project Ga0114962, IMG submission 87017) | Freshwater microbial communities from Lake Croche, Canada to study carbon cycling - C_130820_MF_MetaG | ecosystem: Environmental > Aquatic > Freshwater > Lake | place: Lake Croche, Canada... | reverse complement strand
AGTGGATTTATTTTGTCCACGGCAAACTTCCTTGAAACAACAAGTCAAAGTTCTTGGGATATTACTATATCAAAAACTTTAATTGCAAACACTTGGCAACATCTTGCAGTAGTTAGAAGTGGAAATACTTGGACTTATTATGTTAATGGGGTTTCCTCGGGAACGGCAACAGTAAGTGGTTCTGTTCCTACGGGCCCAGGTGATGTGCAAATTGGACGAAGAAGCGGTCAAGGCGAATTTCAAGGTTATATGGGTGATGTTCGTTTCTACAAAGGTCTTGCAAAATACACCAGTAACTTCATACCTGCATCCACAGACCCTGACATTCTTCCAGATACACCATCAGGAGTTTCTTATAGTTCTAATGTAGCATTAGTTCCAAGTACTGATGGTGCTGTTGCGTTTGATGGTAGTGGTGATTATCTTTCCATTTCCTCACCACCAACAGATATTAGAGATTGGTTTACTAATACAAACTTTACACTAGAATATTTTGTTTATGCAAATGCTTTTGGATCTAATTCTAATGGTGGTAGTAATGTAATTGGAAATGCATCCGCTGCTACTACTGATGAGTATTGGAGTTTTGGACCAAAATCAGATGGTGCAGTGAGATTTTATTATTGGAGTGGTTCGGGAAATTCTTTTACTACAACACAAACATTGGCAACCCGTAAATGGTATCATCTTGCATTTGTAAAAAGTTCATCATCACTTAAAATTTATATTGATGGTATTGAATCTGCATCTTCTACTTTATCAGTTTCTCCACAATCAGGTGCAGAAATTCCGTTTTTAATTGGAAAAGTTACATCTGGTGGAGATTTTAATGGATTTATCTCCAATATCAACCTTGTTAATGGAACCGCACTCTATACATCAAACTTCACACCACCATCAGCACCTATCAGTTCTGTCGCAAACACAAAACTTCTGTGCTGTAAATCAAACTCATCAGCAACTGCATTTGATGTCTCACCAGGAACCATCACAGCAAATGGTAATGCAGCAGCAACCAACTTCAATCCTTTTACTGTGAATATTAATACCCAAAGAGGAAAGCAGAGTGGTTATTGCACTTTAAATCCTCTTAAAAAAGGTGCTCACATAACATCAGTTACTAATGGAAATCTTCAGTTTGAAAGTACTGGTTCATCTCAATATGGTCAAATTTGGGGAACAGTTGCAGTTAATTCTGGAAAATGGTATTGGGAAGGCACTGAAATATCTGGTGGTGGTATTGCATATGGGTGGGGATTGGAATCAGCAAACTCATTAACATCTGAACCAGGAGGAGATGCAAATACTTGGGTATATTTGAGTAGTGGATACAAATATAATAATGGTTCTATTGTTTCTTATGGATTTTCTTCTGATGACGGAGATACTATTGGTGTTGCTTTTAATGCGGATAATGGAGAACTCTCTTTCTATAAAAATGGAATTTATATGGGAGTTGCTTATACTTTAACTACTGGAAGATATTATGCTCCTGTTACTGGTGATCCAAACTCATCTACCAATTGTTCAGGTGTAGTAAACTTCGGTCAAAAACCCTTCAAGTTCCCACCACCAGCAGGTTTCCAACCATTAGCACTTGCAAATACTCCACGTCCTACCATCGTTCGTCCGGATCAGTTTGTTGGAGTGACGACTTATACGGGAACTGGTGCTGCAAGTAGGCCCGTTACAAATTTGGGGTTCAAACCAGATTTTGTATGGATAAAGAATAGATCAAGTGGTTCATATAGTCATCAACTTTTTGATTCTGTTCGTGGTGCTTCTGCTGGTTGTTTATATTCAGATCTTACAAACGCACAAGATTCCAATTTTCCAATCACAAGTTTTGATACATCTGGATTTACTTTGGGAAGTAGTGCATCATTAGCATCTCAAAGTTATGCATCTCAAAATGGAAGTGGTAGTAATTATGTTGCCTGGGCTTGGAAAGCAGGTGGAAACTCAAACACTTATAATATTAATGATGTTGGTTATGCAACGGCATCTGATGCTGGACTTACAGCAGGAACCATTACTCCTACTGGTGCTTCTGTGAATACTAAGAGTGGGTTTAGTATTATAACTTGGACTAGAGCATCAACCGCAGATAGTATTAGTCACGGCCTTGGAGTTGCGCCGAAATTCATTATTTGTAAATCAAGGTCTAATGATATTGGATGGATGATTGGACACGCTGGACTTGATTCAACTTCTCCCTGGAATTATCGTATTTTCTTTGATACTGGTGCTAGAAATTCAGACGGCAATACTAGCTGGAATGGAGTGCCTACATCCTCAGTTTTTTACACAGGTAATACTGGTTATATAACAGGAAATATGGTGGCTTACTGTTGGGCAGAAGTCCCAGGTTTCAGTAAATTTGGCAGCTACACTGGAAATGGCAGCACGGACGGGTCTATGGTGATAACCGGGTTTAGGCCAAAATTTTTATTAGTCAAAAATACCACAAGTGCTTACGATTGGCGCATTCACGATACATCTAGGGATCCGTATAATGTTGCTCAAACTGAGTTATTCCCAAATGGATCATATGCTGAAGCCCAAAATAGTGCCTACTATTACGATATTCTCAGCAACGGGTTCAAGTTGCGTACAAGTGATATAAGAAATAACGGATCTGGTGATACCTACATCTACGCAGCATTCGCAGAAACCCCAACACAAAACCTCTACGGAGCACAATCAAATGCCCGCTAAATAAAAATACCTGATTGGGTGGTACTTTTCAGGAGGAGGGTGAAAGTCCCTCCTTTTTAGTATAAATATTATTACCACCCAATTAGAGTAGAAATGAATTATCTAAAAGTTTACTGTAACCTCATCAGGAAAGCAGAGAATAGAACTCTTGTAGAAGGTTATACAGAAAAACATCATACATTTCCTAAAAGTATCTTTGGAAAGAATAAAAGAGTTGTAGTGCTCACAGCAAGAGAACACTATATTGCCCACGCATTATTGGAAAGAGTTTGCATTAAAAGATATGGATTAAATCATTATAGAACTCATAAGATGACTTATGCTTTTTGGATGATGTGTAATACAAATGGTAGGCAAAATTCTTATCTTTATGAAGAATTAAAAATTCGTAGAAGTAATATACTAAAAAGTTTGGCTGGGGAAAATCATTTTAATAGAGGGAAAAAAAGAAGTCCAGAAACAATAGAAAAGTTAAGAAAAGCAAGTACTGGGAAAAAACTTTCAATAGAAACCAGGAAAAAATTAAGTGAATTGAAAAGAGGAAAAAATCATCCTTATTATGGTAAAACTCATACAGAAGAAACCCGAAGAAAAATAAGCGAAAATAGAAAAGAAAAATATTTTCACACAAAAGAATGGAAAGAAATGATAGGTGAAATGAATAGGGGAGAAAAAAATCCATTTTTTGGAAAAAAACACACCGAAGAAACCAAAGAAAAAATGAGAGCTAAAAAATTGTCTAATAAGACAAAAGAAAAATTAAGCGAAATAAATTGTAAACTTAAATGTAATTTAATAAGTCCTGATGGAGAAATATTTTTTACAGAAAATCTTCCAAAATTTTGTAGAGAAGTTGGTATTTGTTATTGTGGTATGCACAGAGTTGTAAGCGGCAAAAGAAAAACTCATAAAGGATGGACGGGAGTTGTTATAAATAAATAAAAAGAAGTCCAACTATAATGATTGGAAATCAACCGTCGCTTACAGGAAATGTAGCGAGTAAATCTATAAGTACTACTGCAACTGCCGGACAAACACTTTTCACGGTAACTGGTGGTTATCGTGTAAATCAGTTAGATGTTTATAGAAATGGCGTTTGTCTGATAGATAGTACCGATTATTCTGCAAGAGATGGTGCATCGGTTACCTTATTATCTGCTGCAACAGCAGGAGATGTGATTGAGTTTCGTGTCTTTGATACTTTCCGTGCTGCTGATGCAGTCAGTGCAAATGATTCAAGTGTAAACTTTGCAGGAAATCTTGGTGTTGGTGGTACTGTAACCGCAGCATATTTCAGTGGTAATGGTTCACAACTCAATTATGTAAATGCCGGTTTTGGTATTCCTGTAAATGATGCCGATAAACTGTTCAATTATGTCTCTGCGGCAGGTACAGTAACTGCAAATCTGGTACTGGATACCACAAATGCAGGTGTAAATAGTTCATATGTGATTGCAGCAACACCAACCATTACTGTTGCATCAGGTATTGGTGTTACGGTACAGACTGGTAAGACACTTGTGATTGATGTACTCAGATTAGAACCATAGGAGATTACTGATGTCAAGAATTACTGCAAGTTCTATTACAGGTCTAAGTGGAGCAGCACCAACATTTACAAATGGTGCAGTGGTAACTGGTATTGCTACAGTAACAACACTCAATGCAACAACATTAAGTGCAACAACACTCAATGCAACCACGATTACGGCAACAAATTATACCGGCATTCCTGCGTCCTCCGATTGGAGAGACACTTCACTCTTCTAAATAGATAAAAAACAAGTAATAAAATGACACTGAACAGAGGCAACTTAGGTTTTGTTACACAAATAGGTGCAGGAGTAACCAGTGCAGTCTATACAGTTGGTTCTGCTCAGACTGCTTATATCAAGAGCGTTTTAGTTTATAATTTGAGCACATCAGGTACTCAAAACGTTGCAATTCACGTAGTTGCAAATAGTGGTGGAAGTGCAGGAACCGCAAACTCAACCACAAGAATTGCAAGAATTGGTATTTCAACAGATGATACATTCTTCTTTGAACCTGCATATCCAATTACACTAAGAAGCAACGGAGATACACTACAAGTTTTGAATGAAGGAATTACTTCAAACTCTATTAATGTTTTAGTACTGGGCGATAAAGAGGTTTGATATGGCTTTTAAGAATATCAAGAATGATTATAATCGCGGCAATTCTCTTCTAAGTTATTTTGTAAGTGGTAAGCACAAGCAATATCATTCACAACAGTTTAGTGCTACAATAGCATCACAAGGACTAACTGCAACTGGTGGTGTGATTAGTGATTATACAGTTGGATCAACAGTTTATAGAGCACACATTTTTACATCATCAGGAACTTTTACGGTAAGTTCTATTGGTACTTATGGTTCAACTGTTGAGTACCTTGTTGTTGCTGGTGGTGGCGCCGCCGGTGGGGCAACAGCGGTTTATGCTGGTGCAGGTGGTGGTGGTGCTGGTGGTTTTAGAACAAACCTATCCGGACATCCATTAGCAGGAGCAGCATTTCCAGTATCAACTTCACCAGGTTCTTATACAGTTACTGTTGGTGGTGGAGGTGCAGGACAAAATGCAGCAATAGGTAATGCTGGCACCAACTCATCTTTTGGACCAACAATAGTATCAGCTGGCGGCGGTGCAGGGAGTTCTGCTTCTCCACCATCTCCAGGAAAAGATTTGCCAATTGCAAATATGGCAGGTGGATCTGGTGGTGGGGTTGCTTGGTATGCATATGGTGATCCAAGTGGACCTGGAGGAGCAGGAAATAGTCCACCAACATCACCACCACAAGGTAATCCTGGTGGTGCTGGCCCAGTAGGTCCCAATGCTAACAATGGATCAGGTGGTTCCGGTGGTGGTGGTGCTGGAGGGGCAGGCGCCCAAGGTGGAGCAAATGGTACTTTTGTTGGTGGCCAAGGTGGTAACGGTTCTCCTATTGCAATAGAAACCTCAAATGCAAAAGTTTATGCCGGAGGCGGGGGTGGAGGATATTATTTTAACCCTAATAGTGGGACAGCAACACCAAATCCTCCTCCCAATGGTGGTGGAGGGGGAAGTGGATTTGCTGGTCCGGGATCTGGTGATGGAAATCCAGGAACTTATGCTACCGGTGGTGGTGGCGGTGGTGCATCCACATCATCTCCAGGAAGTAGTACTACTGGAGGTAGAGGTGGTTCCGGTATCGTAGTCGTCAGATATCAAATAGGACAACTCACAGCAACCGCAAAGGCAACTGGTGGTGCCATTAGTTTCTTTGGTGGTAAGACTATTCATACCTTTACGAGTTCTGGTACTTTTAGTAATCCAGCACCCTTAACTGTTGATTATCTCATCGTTGGTGGTGGAGGAGGAGGTGGATATGATCTTGGTGGTGGTGGAGGAGGTGGACTGGTTCACTATAAAACTAATGTATCTCTTCCAGCATCTCCATATACTGTTACTGTTGGTAGTGGTGGCGCTGGTGATGCAACTCCAGGCGGTAACGGCAGTTCTGGAGTCGCTTCAGTATTTAACTCTGTCACTTCATCTGGCGGTGGTGGTGGTGGTTCCAGATCACCTGGTACGGCTGGAGCATCTGGTGGATCTGGTGGTGGTGCATCTATTGATGGATCACAATCAGCATCAACGGGAACTGGAGATCCAAGTCCTTCACCAGGAACAGCAAATCAAGTTTCTCCAGCAAATGGTTGGGGTAATGATGGTGGGGGACAAACTTCACCTTCTGGAGCTGCCAAGGCCGGCGGTGGTGGTGGTGCAGGTGGAGTTGGTCAAATTGGAACGGCCCCACCATATGCACCAGGAACTGTTGGACTTGGTGGTCCCGGATTAGAATATACTTTCACCGGTTCTCCAGTATTTTATGGAGGAGGTGGAGGTGGAGGTACTACAGGAGGATCAAATAATACCAGTCAAAATAATCAATATGGTGGATTTGGATTTCCAAATAATGCTGGAGCTGCCACACCGTTTCCAGGAACAAGAGGTGGTAATGGTTATGAAAACCTCGGCGGTGGCGGAGGTGGTGGACCAAACAATACTCCATATGAAGCGGGAGGCAACGGTGGTTCCGGAATAGTCATCATCGCATATCCTTCATAAATATCTAAAAACATAAAAAGATGTCTCAAATACAAGTTGACAGAATTATTAATAATGCAGGAACAGGTGCTCCAACTTGTTCCAGAGGATTGATAGTATCCACTGCATCAACGGTTGGATATGCACTGACTGTAACAGGTGATTTGAACGTAACAGGAACTATTCCTAAGGCAGTTGCATTTTCAATTGCACTGGGAATATAAACTCATAAATATCTCTAACGAAAAGATTTATTTCTCATGGCAAAAAAATTAAGATATAATTATACATTTACACCATCATCAAATACGGTTGTATTGAATGGTTATACTGATGCGAAAAGATTGTTATTGATTACGAACACGAAAAGCAATATCATCATTTATAACTTTGCCGATGTAAATGCAACGGCAACATCAGTATCTTATAATGCAACAACCGATAGAACAACCATTGTATTAGCATATAATTGCTCTGCAATGAGTTCTACTGATACTCTTCAAATCTTTACGGAAGAAGATTCGGTATCATTTACACCATCAGAAGTACTTCAAGATCCTGTAAATAAGTTCCGCACATCACAACCACAGGCACTGATTGATACCGACTTTGAGTACGGTACTCAGATTACCAAGTGGGAAAATCTTGCGATGATTAACAATCGTCCTTTTGCATTCCCATCTTCGGTTGGTATTACGACGATCAACTCTATTAGTCTTCCGACATCTTCCAGGACAGTTACTATTGGACTGAGTACAACAGCTCCTGGAATAGGAACTGCAATTTATGTTCAGGATGCATATCTCAATATTGCAAATGGAAACTTTGTTGTAGAAACCAATAGTGGTGCAGGAAATACAATCTTTACTTATACTGCACGAGCAACAAATACCACAACAATTACTGATATTTTTGATCCAACCAAGACTGGTATCTATTCTGGTACAACATATGCTGGTGCCGGAATTGGTGGTGCTCCTACAATTACAACAGTCGGTACTGCAATTACTGTTACAACAAGTATTCCTCACGGACTTGCACTTGGTAATGAAGTTGCAATTGTCGGAACCAGCACAGCAACCTGTAATGGTTCTTTCATCATCTCAACAATCAATAACAATACAACCTTTACTGTTTATGGAATAACCACCACTGTTGGTGCAGTCTCTGGTGGTATTGTTTATGTGCGTCCACAGGGACAATTCTTACACCGTCCATTTGATGGTGGTGTTATCTTTTCAAGTAATGCAAATGCAAACTATGAAACAGCAACTCGTCAGACAAGAAGATATTTCCGTTATCAATCAGGTAAAGGTATTCAAATCAGTTCTGGTACAATTCTGAAACCAAACTTACAGATTGATAGTTTGACTTCATCAGGAACTACTGTTACGGTTCAGACAAAAGAACAGCACAATATTCAGGCAGCAACACCAGGAACATTTATTACAATTTCTGGTGCAAATGAAAGTGCCTATAATGGCACATTTGCAGTTACATCGGTTACCGGATATAATATATTCCAGTACACTGCACTCTCAACACCCTCCACAACAACTGCATCGGGTGCATATATCTGTTCTGTAAATAGTTGGTACGGATGTTCAAATCGTCTGGGTGCATTTGATGCCCAGAATGGTTTATTCTTTGAGTTTGATGGACAGACTCTTTATGCAGTTCGTAGAACCTCCACCTATCAAATTTCAGGTAAGGTAACCGTAACGAATGGTGGTACAACTATTTCACAGACAAATGCATCATTCCCGACTTATTTTACCAAGCAACTGAATGTTGGTGATTATATTGTTCTTCGTGGACAATCCTATCGTATTGCCGATATTGCAAGCGATACATCACTCACGATTACTCCTGGTTATCGTGGTGCATCTGCAAGTTATGTAATCGTTTCAAGAACAGTGGATACAAAAATTCCACAATCTTCCTGGAACCTGGATAAGTGTGATGGAACAGGCCCATCTGGGTTCAATCTTGATCTCACCAAGATGCAGATGTTCTATATTGACTATTCTTGGTATGGTGCAGGTTTTGCCCGTTGGGGATTTAGAGCACTGAATGGTGACGTAATTTATGTTCATAAGTTACCAAATAATAACGTCAATACAGAAGCATATATGCGTTCTGGTAACTTACCTGCACGTTACGAAAGTGAAAGTCGCCCCCCAACCACATATCTGACTTCTACCTTAGGTGCAGCAGATACAACGGTTGGTATTGCATCTACCGCAGGTTTCCCAACATCAGGAACACTTGTTGTTCGTAATGCAACTGTTTATGAGTATATGAACTATACTGGTGTTACTACCAGTTCATTTACCGGATTGATTAGAGGACAGGCAGGTGTTACAACATCCCTTTCACTGACTGTTGCATCTGGTTCAAATGTGGCAACAGGAAGCACAACAAACTTACAGATTGGGCAAAGAATTATCGGTGGTTTCCCTGACGGAACATATATTAGTGGTATTACTACTGGTTCAATTACTGCAAGTCAGGCAGCAACATCAACAAACCCAACCGTAATTGTTCCTCCAATGGGAGCAACATCGGGACAGACATTTACTTACTCTGCAACCGATCCTGTTGCAATTGAACTTGCATATCCAACTTATGGGCCTACCATTTCACACTGGGGTACATCGGTGATTATGGATGGAAGATTTGATGATGACAAATCACTGATTTTCACCTATGGGCAAACCGGAACAACTGCGATTACCTCAGGTGCATCAAGAGCACTCTTCTCTATTCGTGTTGCACCATCTATTGATAATGGTGTCACTTCTGTCTTTGGAGCACGAGAACTAATCAATAGAATGCAATTGAAACTTGTTGCACTTGATGTTTCTGTTGTTGGTGTGACTACTGGTTCACTACTTGTTCGTGCATACCTGAATGGAGTACCAAGTTCATCAACAGTTTGGACAAATGCTGTTGGTAATGTTGCAAATACTGCAAACTCATCGCTTGCACAGATTGCCGATTACTCTGGTGGTACTACTACCGTAGCAGGTGGTGAAGTCACTGCTGGTTTCTTTGTTGGTTCTGGTGCAAACTCCATTGATCTTACACAGGTTCGTGACTTGGGTAATAGTATTCTTGGTGGTGGCGGTCCAACCGCAGATCGTCAAATCTATCCTGATGGGCCAGATACACTCACGATTGTTGCAACAAACCTGAGTGCTGGTGCTGTTAACGTTGCGGGCAGATTATCCTGGACAGAAGCACAAGCATAATAAATACTAAAAAGTACACAGGAATATGTCACAGTTAAATGTTGATACTATCAAAAATAGATTAGGAACGGGTGGTCCAACTCTTTCTGCTCTAACTGTGACTGCTGGTGCAATTGTTGGTGGAGCACTGACTGTAACAGGAAACTTTACAGTCAATGGTACTCAGACGATTGTAAATACTCAGGTTCTTGATGTTGCCGATAAGAATATTGGTATTGGTTCAACCTCATCACCAAGCGATGCACTTGCTGATGGTTCTGGACTTACGATTTATGGAACAACAGATAAGACACTTACCTGGTCCAATACCACAAAAAACTGGACATTTGTTGGTGGTGGAGTAACAGTCAGTGACTTATCGGTTTCTGGTATTGCAACAATTGCAACTTCATTAGATCTCAAAGGTGCAGTAGAAACAGTCAGTATTGGTTCTACTTATGATTTGGGTAGTGGCAGAGTTATTTTGGAATGTGATGCCCGAAACGGTACTGTCTTTACTCACGACTTGGCAAATGGAATTGTTGGTATTACATCACTCAAAAACTTTCCAGTCACAAAGAACTCTGCAGCAACATTTACAATTCTGTTTACTCAGAATGCAACAGGAACTGCAAATACAACAGCAGCAACTGGTATCGGAACTAATGTAAGACTTACTCCTTTTGGTGTAAGTGGATTTACAACAACTTCAAAGGTTGCAACGGCATCCACAATTACACTTTCAACAACAGCACTTGACGTAGATATTGTAAGTTTTATGGTTCACTACAATGGTTCTGGGACTGGTACAGTCTCAAACTATAAGGTTTATGTAACAAACAATACAGGATTTAGATACGGTTCAGTAGGTTTCTAATTATGGCACCATTTTTTACTGGACTTACAAGAGGTATTGGTGGCGGTGGATTTGGTAAGAGAGCTGGTGGTGCTGCAGTTTCTTTTAGTGCTACTGGTGGTACTACACTAACTTCTGGTTTATATAAGTATCATATTTTCACTTCTCCTGGATCTTTTGTGGTTTCCAGTATCTCTGGCACTATTGATTATGTTGTAGTTGGTGGAGGCGGTGCAGGTGTCAACCGTGATGGCGGAAATGGTGGTGGAGGTGGAGGTGCTGGTGGAGTAACTTATGCATCTAATTCTCCAGTAACAGTAACTTCTTATCCTATTAGTGTTGGAAATGGTGCTCCTGCCACTTATCAATCTCCTATATCTCAAGCTACTCCAAGTAGTGCTTTTGGAACTACTGCAACTGGAGGATATTCAAGTCCAGGCATTCGTGCAGAACCTGGTGGTCAATCTGGTAATGGAAATACTGGTGGTAGTGGATCTGGTGATCAAAATTGTGGTGGCGGTAGAGCAGGAGGAGGCGGCGGCGGCGCTGGCGGCGCTGGTTCCGCATTTAACTCTTCATCTGGGCAAGGTGGGAATGGATCCGCTGTTCCACAATTCCCAGGTCCAGTTTTTACACCAATAATGCCCGCTCCGTGGGTATCTGCTGTTGGTCCTACTGGTCTTTTTGGTGGTGGAGGTGGTGGAGCAAATGAATCAAATCCAGGACCAGCAGGACTGGGTGGACCTGGTGGTGGCGGAAGAGGTGGTGATTATGATGAAAGTGGTACTCCTGGCGTTACAAACACCGGTTCTGGTGGTGGAGGGCACGGTGGTGCTGGTTGCGTTATTTCAAGAGCTGGTGGTGATGGTGGAAGTGGTGTTGTAATAATTAGATATTTGGTTTAAAATATTAAAAAGGAGAAAAAAAATGTTTAGTACTTCTCAATTACATAAATCTTGGATATTGGTAGTTCCAAACAATATATGGGTTCCTCCATGCGGCGAACCAAAATTGACTGAAGAACAAATTAATGATGGATATATTTACGAATGGAATGAAAATCTTTATCAACAAAATGGTGCTATGGGGAATCTAAATGGCTGGGTATTGATTAAGAAATCTATTTAATTTTAAAATTATTTTATTATGTTTAATAAGAAAGCAAAAAATTGTAATGAACTTTTACTTTTTCCACAAAAAGTTTTATTCTATAAATGTGAAAAGTTTGAAGAAATAAGAAAAAATTTGATTGATTATTGTTATGGAGAAAAAAAGAAAAATAAAAGTGCAAATCTAACGCTGATTAATGGATGGCAATCCAATTCAAATATTCATGCAAATAAAGATTTTTTTCTTTTTTTAAATTATTTAAATGACAATATAGAAAATTGTATAAAAGATTATCATATAAAACCACAAGGATTTTATGTTGATACCTGTGTGATTAATATTGGATCTCAAAATAGCTATCAAAATTCACATACGCACCCACACACTCATATGTCTGGGGTTCTTTGGATACAAATTCCCCCAAATTCTGGAGAATTTGTTTTTGAAAATCCATCTACTTTTGCACAAAGTAAGGTATTAAATTTATTTGATGAAAATGATGCCAGAAATAATAATCTATATCAAAGTTATAATATTAATCCAATAGAAGGTCATATTTTATTTTTTCCACCTAACTTGAGACATAGTGTAAATTTGAACAAAAGCGAATTGGATAGAATTACTATAGGTTTTAATATAACTTTTGTTTAAAAGTAGAACTTGTGGGTTGACATCTCACCAAAACTGATATATAATACTCTTGAATACATTATAAGAAGGTATGGCGCTTCAATCCGTTTGGTATTACACAAATCTTCCAGAAGATATTGTAAATATCATTGAAAAAGATTTAACAGAAAATTTTGATTCACAAATGGCAGACTCCAAACTTCACGGAGATGCCCTGAATAAGGACAAGAGAAACTCACAAAACACCTGGATTCCTACAACTCACTGGGTTGCTGGTTTTCTGTGGCACTATGTTCAACGTGCAAATCGTGAGAACTT
>Ga0114962_10003372_pt1 | contig 12968 bp, 21 predicted proteins | sample C_130820_MF_Meta_FD_87017 | JGI IMG/M metagenome (GOLD analysis project Ga0114962, IMG submission 87017) | Freshwater microbial communities from Lake Croche, Canada to study carbon cycling - C_130820_MF_MetaG | ecosystem: Environmental > Aquatic > Freshwater > Lake | place: Lake Croche, Canada... | reverse complement strand
TCCAAATGGAAGAGGTGATGGTGGACCAGGTTATAACATTCCATGTGAAGTAAATGCAGAAAAACAATACCATGACAGAGGTGTTTTATCTATGGCACATGCTGGTAGAAACACTGGTGGTTCACAATTTTTTGTTTGTCATAGTCGTGATAACACATCACATTTAGACAGAAACCACACCTGCTTTGGTAAAGTGATTGAAGGTTTGGAAGTAATTGACGCAATTCAACAAGGAGACAGTATTAATTCAATAGAAATTTTATAATGTTTAAGAATTACTATAAAGATTTTTTTGTATATAAAAAAAAACATCATTGGTATATTTTACCTGCATTAATATTTTTCTATAATAAAACTGAATTCCTTGAGACAGGAGTAACCTCACCATCTTGGGGATTAACAATTAGGTGGTTACAATATATGGTTGGGTTTCAAATACAAAAAATTTATTAATATGGATAATAAAGACAGAAGTGTATTAATCATGGGGGCCATAGTGTCCTTGTTTGGTGTGTTAGTTTCGTTAATGTATTTTGATGATAAACCCGCACCCGTGGTGTTAACCACAATCTGTAAGGAAGATTCGTTAATAAATTTAGTTAACGAATTACAAATGGAAAATAAAATACTATCAGATGGTTTTGATAGTAAAGAAAAAAGATATGAAGAAATTATATTTGAATATGAATATGGGGTTAATCATTTAAAAATTTACGAACCACAATCATATAGAGTGTTTCACAGAATTTTAGCTCACAAAGAATATTTCAACAGACAAGACGAACAAGATAACATAAAAAGATTAGAAACGCCAAAATGGTAAACATGAATAGATTAGATAAAAGATATCAAGATTTATTAGAAGATATTTTAGATAATGGAGTCGTAAAAACGGACAGAACTGGTACAGGAACTATTTCAGTATTTGGTAGACAAATTAAACATAAGATGTCACAAGGATTTCCTTTACTTACTACAAAGAAAGTATCGTTCAAAACAATGGTGGTGGAACTATTATGGTTTTTAAAAGGAAACACGAATATAAAATACCTTTTAGAAAATGATTGTCACATATGGACAGGTGATGCGTATAAACGTTATAGAGAAACCAAAGAAATAAAAAAACAATATGATAATTGCGGTGATGTTGCAGATGTAAAAGAATTTGAGGAAATGATTCTTCAGGATGATGAATTTGCAAACGACTTTGGAGATTTAGGACCAATCTATGGTAAACAATGGAGAGGATGGGATTGGGATTTAAACCCAAATCCAATTGACCAAATTCAAAATCTAATCAATGACTTAAAAACAAACCCAGATTGTAGGAGGATGATGGTAAGTGCTTGGAATGTAGGTGCGTTAGAGTCAATGGTTTTACCACCATGCCATTACGGGTTCCAAGTTTACACCAGAAAATTAACGGGAGAAGAAAGATGGGACCTATTAAAAAAGAAAGTTGGTGATGAAAAATTTAAATTAATGGTTTACGATTTAGCTCCATTTGGTGGTGGGTTAAGTGAAGAGTTACAATCATGTAGAATACCTGAACGAGCAATATCGTTAATGTGGAACCAAAGATCTGTAGACACATTTTTAGGATTACCATTTAATATCGCATCATATGGTTTATTATTAGAAATCCTTGGTAGAGAGGTTAATATGATGCCAGAAGAACTAATAGGTAACTTAGGGGACGTTCATTTGTATTCTAATCATATAGAACAAGCCAAGGAACAAATTGGTAGGAATCCATTTAAAAACTTACCAACACTAAACTTTAGCCCATTGGTATTAGCACAATTTGAACACCATAGAGATACGTTTGATGAGTTTATAAACAATTTACAACCTCATCAGATTTTATTGGAAGGATATGAATCACATCCCCCAATAAAAGCTTCGTTAAGTAATTAACGACCTTGACCTTGGTATTTTTTGGGTTTTTGGGCTTTAGGACCGTAACTCTTTTTATAAACACCCTTTTTTCTTTTTCCGAAAGTCTTCTTAATTGAAGCCGTTCCACCTTTTGCTTTTGCCATTTTGTTAAATTTATCCATATAAATATTTTATAAATTATTTTCGTATATTTGTCACATAACTAATAACTAAATGGAAGATATCTTAACACAAAGGTTTCACTACGCCACTATTATCCCTTATAAGGATTATTCTAAATTATGTGATAAAAATCACAGTATAAACACATTTATCAATAGTTTACACGTGTTGGATGGGTTATTTTTAGCTGAAAATACTAGCACCAACATAAAAGGAACTATATTCAGTTTACCCGAAAAACGAGGTAAAAAAAGAACCCATTACTTTCATTCAGAAAATAACGAGGAACAGGAAAAATTTCAATTAAATTATTTGTATACGGGTAAGGACCACTCATTTGATACCATAAAAGATAATCAAATCAAAAGACATTTTGGTAACCCATTTTCCGATATTACAATTAATACCGTTGAAAGGTCAATAAAACGACATGGGGATAAAGTTACAATTAAAGTTTATGAGGGTCACAAAAAAAGAAAATTAAACGCAATTTATTTTAAAAAAATGTTTAATGTTTCTTCAATCACATTTAATTTAGTTACCGGTAATTTTACCACGTTATTTATTAGTAAAGGAAGTAAACTACCCGCACAGAAACAATTTAGAACAAATAGTTTCAATTCATTAAAAAAGATATTGTTAAAAACATCTGGTTTATTTGAAAAAAGAGATATTAACGAGAATTCTAATGTTTACGATTTATACCATGAATCATTTAATGATGTGGAATTTCAAAATGTTACCGTAGATTCATTAGGGTTAGACCATTTTAGTAAAGATTTTTTTACTAAGATAATGACTAAATTTGTTTACGTTAAAAAAATTAAAGTTTCAAACGATTACGAATTTTGGATTGAAAATTTTTACCCTACGGAAAAGTATCTTAAAAAAAATGAAAGAAAACTAATGGCATCCATTTTAGATATGTTTAAAATTAAATCTAAAATTACCATTAAATTAATACACGATAACACAAAATTAGACATCTTCGGATTAAGTATTTTATGTTACTTGTTTGGTGATAAATATTCAAAATACGTTGGTAATATTAATCCTAAGTTTTTTAAGAAAAGTAATGTAGAAAAAATGAAAGATTATATTCCAATAAAAAACACGTTCATTAAAGATAAAAGTACTCACGGATATGTATTGACAGATAATGAAAAAGAAAATATTGTTAAAATTATTAATAGCAGTGAATTTATTGATTTTGATTTTGTACAACATGAACTTTTAGACCATTTTAATATGATAAAAAAGTTACGCGCATATACTTCTGATTTACAAATGAGGGCAAGAACCTATATTGAATTTAAAAAGGAACATAGTGAGTTAACAAAACAAATGTCATTAATAAAAAAAGGGTGGGTTACCGAATATATTTTTGTAGACAGAATGATATTGGAGGTTGAAAAACCAATTAATGTTGAAATAGAATTACCTGATGGTGAACAAACATTAGATATCTTTTATCCATATATTTTAAAGAGAGATGAAGAATATGATGAGGAGGGTTCATTTATGCATCACTGTGTTGCAACATATTCGGATAAGAAATCATCAATAATTATTTCTATTCGAACTAAAGATGGTTTGGATAGAACAACTTGTGAGTTTGATTGTCAAACAGGAAAACTAATTCAAGCCAAACATTTTTGTAACAAACAACCACCACCAGAAATGGAATTAGCAATAGAGGAACTTAAAGATAAAACAGAGTATTATGCTAGAATTGGTTTATTACATTCATTAGAACAAAAACGAGTTCCCGTCAAGATAAATGGAGTTGAAATTGTGGTGGAAGATAGAGAACCAAGACGTATAAATGATTTGTGGGGTAACCTTGGGTTAAGGAACCCTGTTCCATTTTAACTACACAATGTTATAAAATCCATATATATTTCTTATATGGATTTTTTATTTAAACACAATCAAGAGAAATCGGAAAAAAATAGTGACGGTAACTCAACGTGCAGTTTAAAATTATTTTATGACGGAATTACAATCATTTATTCTGCAGTTTTTGAATTTAATTATCAGAGATATGGTAATAGAAAACACGTCACTTTTGAACATATGTTGGAAATTAATACAAACACTGGTGACATTAATGTAAAATATGGTATAATAAACGATGGATTAACAAATGAACGAACATTTAAAACAACCACTAAAACCAAGAGAAATGATTTTAGTATGTTACATGATTTAATAGAGAATGGATATGTTCGTGGAGAAAAAAGAAAGGGGTATTGGGGTGTAAAATATAATAGGTCGATTGAAAATATGTTTAACATTATTTTAAATTTACTGAGAGTTAAATTTAAATCTGACTTTTTAATAAACAAAAATTACCAACCCTATTCTGACGTGTTTAATTTATATACCTTAATTGTTGATTTTCATTTAGATATGAAAGGAATTAAAGGACATAATGGTGTTTATGATGATATACAAACCGAATACCCAAAAAAGAAATGGTTAATTAAAAATGATTATAAATTTTTACCATCAATTTTAGATTCATACGGTATAAAATCCAAATACTTAATTGGTGAATTAAATAAAAATTTTGGTAGAAAAATACAAATAAGTTCACTTAATTATTTGTGTAAACTATTTGGGGAAAATTACATTGATTATTTAAAACAAATTAATTGGGATCGACATTGTTACGAAAATATCCCAAATAAAAAATTACATTATTTAAAAAATGATTCGGAAAAAACTAATATGGTTCTTACCATAAACAAATGGGAAACTGAAAGTATTAAAACAGATTCATTAATATATTCCTTAAATAAATTATTCACAATAAGAGAACAGTTGGAACAAAGTGGAATTGATTTAAAATACACATCAAAAAATGATGGTGATTTTGATAATTTATTTGAGAATTGGTCGGGAATTAAACGACACTTCTCAAGAGGTTACAAATTAAAATATAATTTACCAGAGGAATTTGTTAATGACATTGAAAAAGAAATAGTAATTGATGGAGGAATATTCAAGCCAAAATTGATATTAAATGAAGATGACTTTAGAATTGAGGGTCACAAAATGAAAAATTGTATGTCAAAACAGTTTCCGCATGGTGCCATTTATATTTTTGTTGCAATACAGTTTAATAGAAAAAGAATCAACCTACAATATAGAAAAGGAAATCTAATCCAATCATTTGGAAAGGCTAACACACCAGTCAATAAAATTTTTAATGAGGCCACCACAATTCTAACCTCGAGATTTAAACATCATACAAATATCGAATGGAAAAAAGAAAAATATTCAATCATAACTAATTGATTTTCAATATATATTTTAATTAAAAATATATTCTTATTTTTTTTGGAATTTCATAAATAATACTTAATTTTGTTTCATCACTAAACAATAAACAAATTTTATTATGAAACAAATCGTATTATTCTCAGCATTTTCAGGTTATGGAGGTTCAATTTTGTCAGCTAAATATGCTGGTTTAAATGTGGTTAAACACTATTCAAGTGAAATTGAAGAGTCCGCAATAAAAGTTTTACAAGCACATTCACCAAATACTATCCAAGTTGGTGATATTCGTAATCTTAATCCCGCTGATTTTTTAGATTTAACTCACATCGATGGTGGATCACCTTGTCAGTGTTTATCATTTGCAGGATTGAAAAAAGGATTTACAACAAAAACCCAAATTGAAATTTTAACTTTAGAACTCTACAAACGATTGGTTTCTGAAGGATTTGAGTTTGAGGGTCAATCATACTTGTTTTGGGAATTTGTTATGTTTTATGAGGCCGTTCGTGATTTACAAATTGCAAATGATATCAAACCACTAACATTCTTACTGGAAAATGTTAATATGACACAGAAATGGCAAGATGTAATCAGTTTTGCTTTAGGTGTTAGACCGATTGTATTTGATGCTGCTCGTGTTTGGGCACAAAGTCGTGTTCGTTTATTTTGGACTAACATTGAAGGAGTAACCGTACCTGAAGATATGGGAATAACTATTGGTGATTTAATTCCTGATGCTGTTAATGGAGTTGGTTTCCGCGGTCGCAAGAAAAAAGGAGAATTAAAATATAGTTACCCAATGACACAACGTAAGGATGGAAAGTCTAATTGTTTGGTTACCACTATTGGTTCAACAAGTAAGGATGGCACATCCTATGGAACTGGTTTTTATTTAACTACCTCGGGTGAAGTTAAGAAATTAACCATTGGACAAATAGAAATACTTCAAGGTCTTGAGGAGGGTTATACTAATGTACAAGGTGTGTGTGACACTAAACGTATTAAGATGATTGGTAATGGATGGTGTATTCCTGTAACCGGTCATATTATGAGTTTTCTAAAAAAGAATAAAAAGGTTTTGGAATCCAATAAAATTTAACTATATTAGATTATGCAACAGAAAGAATCAAAAACAAATAGTCATTTTTGGATTAGTATTATAAAGTCCATCATAAGATTTGGAGCGTGTTATTTTTTATTTAATGGTGACCTTAAAAGTTCGGCATTGTTATTCGCATTTGCTGAAGCATTAGGTATCGCCGAAGAAATATTTTAATTATGAATCATTATTTAATTACGGCGATAGCCAATAAAACTTTTTACGAGAATATGAAAACATTTAAAGACATCGAATTTAAAACAAACCCAATGGGAGAAGAGTTTGGAATTACGAGTAGAACAAAATTTAAAAACGGATATGAAGCTTCGGTAGTTAAAAGTGAACATTCGTATGGAGGTAGAGATGGACTATATGAATTAGCCATCTTTAAAGATGGTGAAATATGTTATGATACACCAATTACCGATGATGTGATTGGTTATTTAACGATGCAAGAAGTAACTGATACGTTTATTAAAATTCAAGAATTATAATATGAAAACCGAAACATTGTTAAGAGGTGGAGTGGCTATGTCACTTTTAACTTGTACTATATTAATGTTTTTCTTTGCGGAATCCCAAAGAAAATTAGACGATAGTCAAATAACATTAAAGTTAACACAAGATACATTAGTAATTGAAAGATTAAGATTTGATAGTGTTTATGATGAACATTTTCAATCGTCTCATGAAAATGGAATTATGGAATTAATAATTGATGAACTTTCATCAACAACAAAATACAAAGATTTAAAGAAAGATTTGGAAAAAGAAAGAAATTCTAACAAGTATGAGTAAAAAAGAATCAGAGATATTTTTAGGTGGGGGTAATAATATGTCAATGAAATCATCAAGATTAGTAAGTACATATCAAACACTTTATTTGACCACACCAGAAAAAGGGACAATATCAATGAATATTAAAATTGAAGCAGATTTTGATACAATTCCTGAAGAATATCAAGAAGTATTCATGAATATGATATCAGTAAAATATTTGAATAGGGTATCATTTGGTGATAACCCATTCTCACAATGTTTACCAGCACCCAAAAAACGTTGGTGGCAGATTTGGAAAAATTAAACTAAAAAGATATGATTTACTTTATTATTGGTATTATTGGAACTACCCTTTGGATGGCTTACGAAATGTACACCGCACCAGAAATGGATGATAACGGTAGAATAACCAAACCAGGTAAAAAATTATCTGATTTATTTAAAAAGAAAATATGATATTTATCATATAAACAACTAATATGGCATATTCGGAAAAAGTATTGGGTCATTATTCTAACCCAAAAAATGTGGGAACATTAGATAAATCTAAATCAAATGTAGGTACCGGATTGGTAGGTGCACCTGAATGTGGTGATGTCATGAGATTACAAATTGAGGTTGTAGATAACATCATCATTGACGCAAAATTCAAAACCTTTGGATGTGGTTCAGCAATAGCATCATCATCCGTTGCCACTGAATGGTTAAAAGGAAAGAGTGTTGATGAGGCATTGACAATTGATAATATGGATTTAGTTGAGGAGTTAAATCTTCCTCCAGTTAAGATTCACTGTTCAGTTTTAGCGGAGGACGCTATTAAATCTGCAATAAACGATTATAGGAAGAAACAAGGATTAGAGGAAATAATCTTTGACGCCTCCCACGTATAAAAATTATAATTAAGATGGTTACAGTTTCAGAAAAAGCACTTAATCATGTTGTTGAGTTAATGATGGAAAAAGGAATAACACCTGATACTCATTATCTTCGTGTTGGAGTTAAGGGAGGTGGTTGTAGTGGATTATCTTACGCAATGGACTTTGATGACAAAATAACAGATATGGATGAAGTCGTGGATTTAAACGTATTGAGGGTGATTATAGATAAAAAATCACTTTTATATTTATATGGTACTGAATTAGATTACTCTGATGGGTTAAACGGTAGAGGTTTTAATTGGATTAACCCGTCGGCGAGCCGAACTTGCGGTTGCGGTGAGTCGTTTGCACTCTAACATTTTTTTTTCTCATTTATTTTTATTATATTTTAATATGGAAATATTAATTATTTTAGGTTTTGTGTTGTTTGCCACGCTTGCAGTTTTTTCACTTATAGATATTCTTAGACAAATTAATAAAATTAAAGATGATTGAATTATTGGGGTGGATGTCGTCTGTAGTTGTATTAGTGTCTATGACATTTAAAACAATGTGGAAATTAAGGTTGATGAATAGTGTTGCTTGTGTCATGTGGATATGTTATGGTTATTTTATAACAAATAACCCAACTATGTTTGTCAATTTAGCAATATTAATAACACATATGGTGTGGTTTATCAAAAGTAAAACGTATGAAAAAAATTAAACATCCATTAGTTAAAGGTGTGGTTAAAGAAATTGTTCCACGAATATATTGTGCTCAAGTAGATGATGACTACGATCGTGCAATGTTGTTCTGTCGTTATCAAGAGTTTTATGAATCACCATATAAAAAATTCAGAGGAAAACCATTTACTTGGATGCAGTATATGAAGCATTACAAAGAAGTATGGAAGAAAAGAACATTCACATATCCTGATGATTGGTCTGGATATAATATTCCAAGTAATATCATGCAAAGAGCAAATCATATATTTTGTAAAGAAACCGAGTATGATGAAATTATGAATGACATTTATTTTTATTGTGCAATTGATTCACAAAATAAAAATAATGGAACAAGATGTGATTGGTATTTAATCGGTGCAAGTTCTAAAGATAAAGGAACACTGAATCATGAAATTGCTCATGGTTTGTATTTCACTAACAAAGACTACAAGAAAAAAGTAAATGAACTTATTAATAATATCAAACTAACTCACTACGATAAGTTAAAAAATAAACTTATTAAGATGGGATATGTTGATGATAAAAAAATTATTGATGATGAAATTCAAGCATTTATGTCTACTGGTTTATATAATGGAATGGAGACAAAAGAATTAAGAGTGTACGAAAAAGAATTTAAAAACAATTTTAAAAAATTTAATAATGAAAGAAAGTAAGTTTGAAAAGTTTTGGGGTAAATGGGGATATATATTTCCATTAGCATGTGGTGTTAGTTTTATAATTTTAGGAGACATATTTTTAGGAATTACTAATTTATTCTTATCTTTGTCTTTATATATTAGTAAAAAATGAGAGGTAAAGCAATATTCATAGATGTAGACGGTCCATTAGCGTGGGCAACATGGGAAGATGGTAAGGTAAAAATAATGGAAGAAACTTCCACAGAATTTACTATACCTTATGCATGGGTTCAAGAAGATTGTGATGCGTTAAGTGAAATTATTAAACAAACTGATGCAAGATTGGTGGTATCATCTGATTGGAGAAAGCATTATGGTTTTAATCAGTTGATGATGATATTTGAACATTATGGTATTGGTAGGTGGAACTTATTGGATACTACTACACATTTTAATCCTAAAAAGAAAATGAGTTCATCGTTAGAATGGGATAGAGCGTGTGAGATTGAAACATGGGTAAAACAATTCAAACCTACCAATTGGATTTCTATTGATGATATGCAATTAAACTTTGGATATAAATCGTTAGGTATTCCACAATTTCATCACGTACAAGTTGATGGTGATTGGGGTAAAGGAGGTAGGTTGAGAGATAAGGTTGATGAATGTGTTAAAAAATTAAATAGATAACTTATGGGTATCTTAATTGGAATCGGAGGTAGTTTTATATTAGCCGTTATTGTTGCTTTCTTTTGGGTAAGAGGTATTGACCATATGAAAGAGAATCATCCTGATTATAAGGGGGAAGACTTGTTCGGTGATTTTGACGACGAGGACAAGGATTATTTAGGATAAAACAATAATTTGGGATATTTATATTCGTATGAAGAAAAGAACCCTTAAAGAGGAAATAGAGAGAATACATAGTATCACTTACGGTAAGAAAGTAATATTGGAGGATAATTTAATTACTAAATTACTTCAAGGTAGTGTTAATAATGATAAACCTGTTGTTGATGACCCCAATAAAGCCGATTACGTTGATAATGATGTTAAAGATTTCTTTGATACATTAGAAAGTGCGTCTGTAAATGGTTTAAAAGAACAAAAATTAGGTTCAATGGACTACCAAAAGGAAGTTGAAACCTTACAAATTGGTTTAATTCTTTTAGGTTATGATTTACCACAACATGGGGTAGATGGTCTTTTTGGACCTGAAACTGCGGCCGCAGTATCCAAATTTAAAAGTGATAATGATATCATTAATGAGAATTCAGGTAATTTAAGAACAACTTTAACATCTTTAGGATACGATGAGAAAGGTAATGAATTAAGTAGTGGTGGAGAAATTACAGATGAGTTATCGGATATTGTATCTAACATTCTTAAAGAATTAAAACAAACAAGCCCTGAAACTAAAGTTACTATAACATCGGGTAATGATCAATTCCATCAAGGTTTAGGATATAATAGTAAACATACGGAAGGTAAGGCGATAGATTTAACATTAAATCCGTACACCTCAGATATATCCAAGATATTCACTAGTATATTAGATTCATATAAAAGTAAGGATAGTAAGTTCACATATATAAATGAATATGACCATCCATCAGGTGCTGCGACAGGTGGACACTTTCATTTACAATATGCTGAAGGGGTAAGTCAAAATAAAACACAATCAAGTGATAACCAAATAGTTGAAGCAACACCTGAAACAATCAATAAAATGATTGACAAGTTAAAATCAAAAGGTGTAACCAAAGATGATTTGGATAAATTAATTGACAAGGTTGTGTCTGGTGGTGGAGATATCTTTACCGATATTGATTTGTCAACCGAAGACGGAATTAAAAAATATGCGAAAATATGTAGTATGTTTTTATCAATTAGAACACCTAATCCATTGGGAATCACGGGTAAAATGTTAGCTGACAGTGCTAAAATGGCATTTCAAAAATATCACAAATACGTACCACCTGAATTAGCGTTAGCACAACTTACCGCTGAAGGAGGTATTGGTAGTCCTGATTTAAATAATAAACCGGTTTCGACAAAAAATCCATTTAATATTGATAATACAGATGATGGTAAAATAAAAACATTCCAATCCGTTCAAGATGGTTTAAATGATTATTATAGTCTAATTGCTCGTAATTATTTAGGTAAAGGAAAAACGGCTAACGATTTGGTTTTCAACTTTGTAAATAAAGATAATCAACGATACGCCACAGAACAATCATATGAGGATGTAGTTAAATCAATTGCAAAACAAGTCAAAAAGATTTCCAAAACCTTAGAAAATACCTAATAAAATATTTCGTTATATCAAAAAAGAAGTTTAGATTTATGTTCTAAACTTTTTTTTATGCCAAATGAAATTTGTATTATCTGCGGAAAAGAAACAACTATTGATTTAAACACACATATCGATTTAAGATATGGTTATGTTGAAGGTGCTGGTCAATGTTGCAGAGAGTGTTATGATAGAACATATAACAAACCATCTGAAGATTACATTACCACAGTAATGAAAAACAGAACAACATTAATCACCATTTCAGCTGAAGACATTCTAAACACACCAAACGATATGGAATTGGGTGCGAAGGTTAGACAGAAGTATTGGGAGATTACAGGAGAGACACCAAAACCAAATCAATGGATATGTAGTTATTGTGGTCAAGATACATCAAATGTTGACTACGATTATTTAGCGGGAACAGATCATATTGAATGTGTATTAAAAATGAATCCATAAGTCATAATCGGAGTATTTATATAGACATAGAAGTATACTCAAATGAAAGAAATAACAAAGAAAGACTTATTAGTTCAATTACAGGAACAATCTGATGTAGATGAAATGGCCTATAATCAAAAGGGGACACAGGACACATCTAACAAACTTGCAGCATTTAGACCTATTTTTAAACCAGGGAATACCACAAATATACCCGATGGATGGGAACTTAAAAAAATAAACACAATTGAAGACCCTGACACAGGTGAAAAGAAAAAGGAACTTGTTGCGGGTAGTGAGCGTATTTGGATTCCATTGGATGGTGTTGAGCTGGAAGCATTTAAAGAAGCGAATAAAAGTTGGTTAGATAGTTTAAGTGATAGTCATGGTATGGCACCTGAATTGGTGGCAACCAAAAGACTTAAAGACCAACCAAGAAACGCTAAGGCGGGAACATCGTATCAACATTCGGGTAATGTTAAACCATCAACAACCAAGATTAAAATAGAACTTAATCGTTTAGTCGATGAATATTTGGGAAATCCTGAAGTATCAGCACGTTTAGAAAGATTAAGTATCCCTGAGGTTAAATCAAGAGACAGAAAACATTTAAATAGATATGGTAGAGTAGATAATGACCAAATCAATTATCAAACACACACATTTAATTCTTATTTATCGTCAACTCAATTCTTAAAGTTTGTAATGTCAAGAATTGGTGGTAAGAAATTGGATGACCCATATAAATCATATCACTTGGCTCGTCAATT
>Ga0114962_10003371_pt1 | contig 12970 bp, 11 predicted proteins | sample C_130820_MF_Meta_FD_87017 | JGI IMG/M metagenome (GOLD analysis project Ga0114962, IMG submission 87017) | Freshwater microbial communities from Lake Croche, Canada to study carbon cycling - C_130820_MF_MetaG | ecosystem: Environmental > Aquatic > Freshwater > Lake | place: Lake Croche, Canada... | reverse complement strand
AGTAATGGTACCGCTTTTGTTTGATTTGGTGACGCTTCGCATTCACCCTCAAACCGTTTTTACCGGCAATTTATTAGCCACCAATAAAAAAGCCGTCATGGCACACACTTTTAAAGCAGGAGACACCCTAGGGGTAAAGACTACGCAGGCGAGTAAAGTATATTTAGCAACTACTATCGGGGGGATAGACAGTATTGGTATTGCTGTTGTGGGCAATATAAAAACCGTCCTGGACGTAGTTGGTTTTGGCGTAACCGATTTTGCCAACCACCGCTTTCTAACAATTGTAAATGAAGCAGCAATAACAGGGCGGTTTGCGGTAACACTTTGATAGTGAGTAGTGAGTAGTGAGTAGTGAGTAGTGAGTAGTGAGTAGTGAGTAGTGAGTAGTGAGTAGTGAGTAGTGAGGAAAAAGTAAAAATGCGCCTTGTGTAGGGAATATGTTTAGAAGAATATTCCTTTCTTATAACTTACTGCTTAGCGCCTACAACTTACGACTTGTTACTTAAGACTTATTACTTACTACTTATGTCTTATGACTAGCCGATAGTTTTTTTCTATCAATCAATTACATCTATCAATTATTATCTATCAAAAAAGGGCGCATCTTTGCAGCCTAAACAATTAAAATATATACAAAATGAGTAATCACGTTTTATCAGTAGGAAGTAAGTTTCCACAGTTTACAAAGAAAGCAGTCGTATCTATCGAAAAAGGAAAGGAGTTTGTGGAAATCTCCAACGAAACATCTGGCAAATGGACTGTAATGTTCTGGTGGCCTAAAGATTTCACCTTCGTTTGTCCTACCGAGATTGCAGAATTCAACAAAAAGAGTAGTGACTTCGCAGATAGAGATACGGTATTAATTGGTGCCTCTACCGATAGCGAATTTGTACACGCAGCCTGGAGAAGAGACCACGCAGACCTTAGAGATTTGAAGTTTCCTATGTTGGCAGACACCTCTAAATCATTGGCAGAAGAGTTGGGTATCTTAGCCGAAGGCGAAAAAGTAGCTTACCGTGCAACTTTCATCGTAGATCCACAAGGAATTATCCGTTGGGTAAGTGTTTATGACCTAAGTGTTGGTCGTAATATTCAAGAAGTTTTGCGTGTATTAGATGCGCTTCAAACAGATGAACTTTGCCCTTGCAACTGGACAAATGGTGAAGAAACCTTAACAGCACAGTTGGCAGCGAACTAAACATTACAGTTGTTAGTGGTTAGTGGTTAGTTATTAGTGGTTAGTTATTAGTTATTTACAATTGCGTAATAGTTAATAATATCAGGTTACTAATGTATCACTAACAAATCTAGACATATTATTCTAACACTAACCACTAACCACTAATAACTAATAACTAATAACTAACAACTATATTAGTATGATACAAAATGAAACGTTTGTAAACTTGTTAGCCGAGTTACAGATTCCCGATTATACCCCGTCTGCCAATGCGTTGGCACTCATCGGTACAGATGCACGCTACATAAAAGACCTCAAGATAAATGTAGGTAATGTACTGAACAACACCCAATACCTAGACAAGAAAGAGGCCTTGTTATTGGCATTGAGTATCGCTATCAACGAGAAGTTCGATTTGCTAAAAGAGTCATTTACCAAAATGGCTGTCGCAGCAGGTGCCACCGATGCTGAAATTGCAGAAGTAGTGGCTTGTACCTCCTTGATGAATACCAATAATGTATTCTACCGTTTCAGGCACTTTATGGATAAGGAGTTTTATAGCAATCAACCGGCAGGCATCAAAATGAGTATTATGATGAATCCTGTATTGGGCAAAGCATTCTTCGAACTGTTAAGCCTGGTGGTTTCCTCTATAAATGGATGCGAAATGTGCGTTACCTCTCATGAGAAGAGTGTGTTGCAGCACGGATATAGTGAAAGCAAGATATTTGAAACTGTAAAGTTGGGTGCCATCATCAAGGGACTGATTACTGTTTTGTCGTAAACAAATATTACCACATAAACCAAGTAGGCACATAGTGTAATACATTATTTTATATAAGGAAACATAGAAAGAAATTATACTCGAGTCTATGTGACCTGAAAGTGCAACGTTTTCTATCCTAACTTTCTATGTGCCTATCGTGTATATGTGGTAAATAAACTTTTCGATAGGCGAAATTATAGCCCTATTAACTAGAGAGAACTGCTTAATAGTCGTTTAGCTAAATAGGGTTTATTATATTTGCACCTTAAATAGTGAGATTATGATTAAGACAGGCAACCCCATCATCAGCATATATACCGAGATGACTCCCAATCCCGAGACGATGAAGTTTGTGGCAAACAAGCTTTTATATCCAGGAAAGAGTATCGATTTTGCAGATGAAACAAGTGCAGGCCCCTCTCCATTGGCAAAGGAATTGTTTAGCTTTCCTTTCATCAGAAGTGTGTTTATTGCCAGTAACTTCATCACCCTTTCTAAAACGGCAGATACAGATGACTGGCAAGATGTTATACCTACTATCAAACAATTTCTGAAAGAATATCTAGAGAATGGTGGTGTAGTGGTGAATGAAGAAGAAGTGGCTAAAACCCGTCAGGAAGCGAGCAATACCGTTAGTGCAGATGATGATGACATTGTAAAGCGCGTAAAAGAATTATTGGAAAACTATGTAAAGCCTGCTGTTGAAATGGATGGTGGTGCCATACAATTTAGAAGTTATAGAGAAGGTACCGTAAACCTGATGCTACAAGGTAGTTGCAGTGGTTGCCCCTCATCGATGATTACGTTGAAGGCAGGTATTGAGGGAATGATGAAACGTATGATTCCGGAAGTAAAAGAAGTAATTGCGGAAGCGGAATAAAGAGGTTTGTTTTTTGTTTGTTTGTAAGCGGGTTGCAGTAATGCGGCCCGTTTTTGTTTCCAACAAAGAGGGTTTTCTGTTTCCACAGTTGCTCGTAAAGTAGCCGTATAAACATACTTTAGCATATATTTATACACGCACCTACTTTAGCTTACGCTGCTATTGTATTTTTGCAACGAATTGCACCATGAAATATTAACGTATGAATAATTTATCCAGAAGAAAGTTTCTAGCTGCTGCCAGCCTTGCTACCATTGCAGCTACCGCTTCGGGCATTAGTAACAAAAGAATTGTAAATAAGCAAAGTTTGATGCACGTAGTTTATTATTGGCTGAAAAACCCAGACAGTGATACCGACAAACAGAAGTTGATAGATGGGTTGCATCAATTGGTAACGGTTAAACAAATAAAATACCATCACATTGGTGTCCCTCAAACCTTTAAGGCAGATGATCCTTTAAAGAACTATCATGTATCCTTACTGATGGTTTTTGATGAACCTGGCGATATAGATGTTTATCACAAAGACCCTATTCACCAAACCTTCGTTGCTACTTGTGGAACCTTGTGGGAGAAGACCGTAAAATATGATTCATTGGGCGTATAGGAAAAGGGTAAGTGGTAATATATATCTAGCATAGTCATAAACTCAGTGCTTTATATGGTATTTAATCATAAAAATACTACGCACACTCACTTACTTTTGCGCTCGAAAAATTAATGTATTAATCATAAAAAGAACTATTATGGAATTCAGGATTGAAAAAGATACCATGGGCGAGGTAAAAGTACCTATCAACGCTTTGTGGGGTGCTCAAACACAACGTAGCATTGAGAATTTTAAGATTGCGCAAGACATCAACAAGATGCCCAAAGAAATAATTAAGGCATTCGCATACCTTAAAAAAGCTGCAGCACTTACCAACCTCGATGCAGGTGTTTTAAGTAAAGAAAAGAGCGACTTAATTGGTCAGGTTTGTGATGAAATAACCGAAGGAAAACTAGATGACTGCTTTCCATTGGTTGTTTGGCAAACAGGAAGTGGCACGCAAAGCAATATGAATGTAAATGAAGTAGTTGCCTACCGTGCACACGTTATAAAAGGGGGGGCATTAACGGATAAAGACAAATTCATTCATCCTAATGATGATGTAAATAAGTCTCAATCAAGTAACGACACTTTCCCAACGGCTATGCACATTGCTGCCTACAAGATATTGATAGAGACAACCATTCCTGGTATAGAGAAACTGCGTGATACCCTACAAGCAAAGAGTGCGGAGTTTATGCACGTAGTAAAAATAGGTCGTACCCATTTTATGGATGCCACCCCATTAACTGTTGGACAAGAATTGAGTGGCTATGTAAGCCAGTTGAATCATGGTTTGAAAGCTATCAAGAACACATTAGCACACCTTAGCGAACTGGCTTTGGGTGGTACTGCTGTAGGAACGGGCATCAACACACCAAAAGGATACTCCGAAAATGTAGCTAAACACATCGCTACCCTTACGGGTTTACCTTTTATAACTGCCGAAAATAAATTTGAAGCATTGGCTGCGCATGATGCTATCGTAGAAGCACATGGAGCACTAAAAACAGTTGCAGTTAGTTTGATGAAGATTGCAAACGACGTTCGTATGCTTAGTAGTGGACCTAGAAGTGGTATTGGCGAATTGTTTATACCTGATAATGAACCAGGATCTTCAATCATGCCAGGCAAGGTAAACCCTACACAGTGCGAAGCATTAACCATGATTGCTGCACAAGTAATGGGCAATGATGTTGCCATAAACATTGGTGGAAGTATGGGGCATTTTGAATTGAATGTTTTTAAACCAGTAATGATTTATAATTTCTTGCATAGTGCTAGACTGATAGGCGATGGTTGTGTAAGCTTTAATGATAAATGTGCGGTAGGTATTGCTCCTTTGGAAGCAAACATCAAAAAGCATGTAGACAACAGCTTGATGTTGGTAACGGCTTTGAACACAAAGATTGGTTATTACAAGGCTGCAGAAATTGCACAAACAGCACACAAAAACCACAGCACGTTAAAAGAAACTGCTGTTGCTTTGGGATATGTTACCCCAGAAGAATTTGATGCTTGGGTAGTTCCCGTAGAAATGGTGGGAGAAATAAAATAATAAAGAGTCGAAAGTTATAAGTTGTAAGTCGTAAGTAAGCACAAATAATAGGTGCTGCTTACGACTTTTGACTTACAACTTATACCTTATGCCTTGTGACTTATGATTAAACGTTTATTTAAAAGTGAAGGATTCTTATTTATTATAAAATTCTTATCTCTTTTTGCCTTACTATATTATTTCTGTATTGTCTTTATAAGCATCACTTTTAGGGCAAGCAATCCGTTTTACCTTTTCTTAAGAGATTATTTAAATTATATTGATTGGATGAGGTATTCGGTACTTCGTACAAGTGAATTCTTTTGTAAACTGATAGGAGTAGAAAGCTATATAGAAGATAGAATAATCATCCACGTTTCGAACTCCCCAAAGAAACTACATATGGGTTACGATTGCATTGGGTATGGTGTAATGAGCTTTTGGGCAGCTTTTGTGATTGCAAATAAAACGAAGTTTAGTAAAAAAGTATACTGGCTAATTGGAGGATGTATTATTATCTGGTTTATCAATTGCATCCGAGTAGCTTTTCTGTTAACTGCCCTTAGAAATAATTGGCCAATAAGTAAGTATGTAGATCATCATACAACATTCAATATTATATCGTATATACTAATCCTGGCATTGATATTTACCTATATAAGGTTCGATAAAACGAAAGTAAAACCTATTACTAGCTGATAACCCGATCCAAAAATTGCTTCCTATACTTTGATGGCGTCATCTGTTTTACCTTTTTAAATTGTTTATTAAAGTTAGCAATAGTATTAAACCCACTTTCATAACAAATAGACTCAATTGTTTTGGTAGTATCTACCAATTGCTTGCAGATATATCCAACTCTAATTTCATTCAAGAAATCAATGTAAGTCTTCTTAGTACTTTTCTTAAAGTAATTACAAAAAGCTGGAACACTCATCTGAGCATGCTTAGCTACTTCCTCTATTTTGATAACTTCCTGGAAATTAGTAATCGTAAATTGGAATATCTTATCGATACGTTCCTTATTTTTCGGGTTGAATTCTCTTACTTCTTGGGTAGATAGTGTTGTATACTCTTGGTTATTCTCCATCAACTGAAGACATTCCATTAACAAAAGAATTCTTTCAAAGCCAGTTGCATCAACCAATCTCTTAATCAAATTACCTAATACGATTTTCGTTTTCCCTTCTATGTAAAGACCCCTGAGAGAGACCTTGAGAAGATTGTTTATCTGCTTACACTCTGGAAGATTCAAAAAAGTATCTCCCCAAAAGTTTTCATTAAAGTGTATTACAATAGCACTCGTTACCAATTCTGGATTATCCTTTTGAAAAGTATGTGGCAGGTTACTTCCCAAAAAGTATATATCATCCACAATAAAATTACCAACATAGTTTCCAATATAACTATGACCCTCACCCCTGATAAATAAGATAAGTTCATACTCTACGTGTTGATGCCAAGGCACTTCGAAGTTGGGGGTAGTATGAATATTTGCAACAAAGGAGTTGTTTTGACTAAGGGGAAGTTTCTCAATTAAAGGCTTCATTTATGTACTATTTTATTTACAAGCAATGTACAAATATATAAAGATTAGTAAAATAGTACCATATTTATCTCAAAATGAATATTATACACATAAAAAAAGCCAGCCCTTGTTGGGCTGGCTACAATTTCAAATAAACTATATACTAGTTATTCATCAATTCAACGCTTCTAGTTATAAAACTTGTCAGCTCATTTCCTTTCAGTAACCCTTGAGACAACAACGCTAGGTCGGCTAAGTTTCTTATCTGTTTAGCTTGCTTATCTATATCAATTTCCTTTAGTAAAGATTGATAAATGGCGTGATTCCCATTAACAGTAAGGGTTACTTCATCGGGCATCTGTGCATAAAATGCACCCATTCCACCACCGGCTGCACCCATATCTTTCATACGACGCATGAACTCAGGACGAGTTGCAACTACAGGGGCAGGATTGTTTACCAAGCCCTTTATTTCTACAGTAAGGTGTAAGTTATTTGCCGGAATCTCGAACAATTTCTTCAAAGTCTCTTGTTCATCCTTACTCAAAACGCTATCCTGATTTTCTTGTTTATCAATTAGGTTATCTACTATGTCTGCATCTACACGCACAAAACTTACATTTTCCCACTTCATTTCCATGTGGTTAATGAAGGCTGCATCTACTAATGTTTCAGATTTGATAACTATAAATCCCTTTGCTAAACAAGCTTGAATGTAAACATCTTGATGGATTGGGTCGGTGGTATATAAAATAATATTCTTCCCTTCTTTATTCTTTTGCAAAACTTCGGTAGCTGTTTTGTATTCATCTAAGGTATAGAATGTCTTTTTGGAAACTACCTGACCATCCTCCTGTGTAATAGATTTTGGAGAAGTAGCATCTTCCATCACCAAAAACTTATTGGCTTTTTCCAAGAACTTATCATCGGTCATCATACCATATTTAACAAATAACCCTAAGCTTTCCCATTTATCCTGGAAAGATTCACGATCGTTTCTAAATATCTCTTCCAACTTATCAGCTACTTTTTTGGTGATGTAGCTATTAATTTTTTTTACATTGGGGTCGCCTTGCAAATAGCTACGACTCACATTCAAAGGAATATCCGGACTATCAATAACCCCATGCAACAACATTAAAAATTCAGGTACAATTTCCTTCACTTCGTCGGTTACAAATACTTGGTTACAATACAATTGAATCTTGTCTTTTTGTATTTCATAGCTCTGTTTTATTTTAGGGAAATACAAAATACCTGTCAAATTGAAAGGATAATCTACATTTAGGTGTATCCAAAACAAAGGTGTTTCGCCCATTGGGTACAATTCTTTGTAGAAGTTTCTATAGTCATCATCGCTAAGTTCATTTGGCTTTTTTGTCCAGATAGGGTTAGGATTATTTATTTGCTTAATATCTTCTTCCTTTGCACCTTCTTCACTAAAGAAGATAGGTATTGGCAAGAACTTACAGAACTTTTCTAGAATACCTTTCAACCTGTAAGCATCTAAAAACTCAGCACTTTCTTCGTTTACGTGCATGATTATTTTGGTACCACGTTCTTTCTTTTCAACTTCATACAACTCAAATTCGGGACTACCGTCGCAACTCCAGAAAACAGTAGGGGCATCCTCTTTATACGATTGCGTTAGTACATCTACCTTTTCACTAACCATAAACGAACTGTAGAATCCAAGTCCAAAATGACCGATAATGTTAGCATCTTTATACTTAGTCAAAAACTCTTCTGCGCCACTAAAAGCCACTTGGTTTAGGTATTTATCTACTTCCTCGCTACTCATTCCCACACCTTTATCTTGTACGGTAATGGTTTTTTCCTTGGTATCCAAAATCACATCAATTCTCAATTCTCCTAGGTCGCCTTTTGCTTCTCCAATGCTAGAAAGCGTCTTAACCTTTTGTGAGGCATCAACTGCGTTACTTACTAGTTCACGTAAGAAAATCTCGTGATCGCTGTACAAAAACTTTTTGATGATAGGGAAGATGTTTTCTGTCTGAACCCTGATTTGTCCTTTTTGCATAACTTAAATTTGTTTAATTATTCATTTAATTAAAAGTGAGACATTGCAATCAAACACAATACCACCCCCTTGTTATCTGCCATGATGACAAGAGAAAACACTTTTAACTGTCAAAATAAAAACATTAATAAGATAGTGTTCTCCCATAAACCTGTTAAACTATATGGTGCTCTTGAATGCTTTATAAGGTCAAAAGATGCAACCCTTATATTTGCCACGACTTTAAAGAAAAGTATATGAAAGGTAAACAACTAGCAGCAATCATATCGGGTATTATCCTAATAGATCAAGCTTTAAAATTTTATATCAAAACACACTATTTCTTGCATGAGAACCATGCAGTTTTAGGTTCTAGTGGAGTTGTCCCTAATTTCTCACTTTACTTTGTTGAAAACGAAGGGATGGCATGGGGATGGAAGTTTGGTGGAGATATAGGAAAAATTATCCTAACCCTTTTCAGGCTTTTTGCAGTAATATGGGGGGTATTTTTATTGAAAGGCTTCATTGATAAAAAGTATCATAAAGGATTTATTATTTGTGCGGGGATGATTTTTGCAGGGGCTTTGGGTAATCTGATAGACAGTTTGTTTTATGGGATAATATTTGAAAATAGTAGTGATTGCTTTCCAAATATAGCTCACCTATTTCCTAAAGGTGGTGGATATGCAAGTTTTCTTCATGGCAAAGTGGTTGATATGCTTTATTTTCCGATTATAAAAATTGAGCATTTGCCCTCATGGATTCCCTTTTTTGGCGGAAGTGAGTTCACCTTCTTCGATCCTATTTTCAATATAGCAGATGCTTCAATATCAGTAGGTGTTGTAGTCATTCTTTTATTTCAAAAAGCATTCCTCAAGTTAGACGATTCAACTCCAACTGATACAACTATACAATAAGTATTGTTAATTAAAATAATTTCTTGATAATAAAAAAGCCTCCCTTTTGGGGGAAGCTAGTAAGTGTTTTGATACAGGATGTTGAAAAATAATTAGTCTGTACACTGAATATTACATCCACCTACACTTTTCTTGCCTGTTTTCTCTTCTGTATAACCATTGGCTACTTCTACCCAAAACACATTGACTGTGTAATAGTGATGCAATACCAATTGATCTTGCTTGCAGCACGAAAAGTCTTTCTTTTCATTGTAATGTTTTCCGAACATCTTAGTAAATGGTGCTGTAATGGTAGCAGTGAATAGCATTCCTGTTATTGCTATTGTTGCAATGTTGAATTTAAGATTTGCTAACATAATTCTTTATTTTAAACGTTGACTAATTCCTTTTTTTGATGGTACAAAAGTGCAGCAATGTGAACCCCTGTACAACCGTTTGAATTAGGGGTATTGTGTGAATAATACACAATACTTTGAAATTAGAAAATCTGTCTTAAAAAAAATTATTTTGCGCTATTTGGAAGAATAGCCTGTATCATTTACAAACTTGTTGAACGTACTTTTATAACATTTTAGGGTTTAGTATAGATTAAGCAATAACTTGAATAATTAAAAGAAGTACTTACTCGAAACAGTCATTCCCTTTGTATCTTTTACATTCAACATCCAAATGGTTACTCCTTCTGGCAATTGGCAGGTGATAATTTTGTTGTGAATATTAGTAGATATCGAATTCCAAACTCTTTTCTCAAAAGGAAGGGTATTATCTTTTGTAAAACAAAGTGTTGCCTCTAAAATTGGCTCGCATGATGAAATTTCAGCTTTAATTTTGTTTAATTTGATTTTAATTGATTTGATATTAGGTAATTGATAACTTTCATTCTTTAAATAATGATTCATAAAAGCTGCTATTTCTTCTGGTGTTGCCCCTTCATAATGTCCATGAGGCATGTCTGGAATAATCCTGAAGTTGGAATTAGAAAGTACTTCGCTGTAGGTGCGGGAAAACATTAATGGATTAAAATGTTGGTCTTTTGCTCCTGTAACCCAAAAAAACTTCGCCTTAGATTGCCCAATAAAATTGGAAGGATCGTACTGCTTAATCCAACTCTCAGCAGAAGGTTTACTTAATTTGTTTAAGTTGGCCCTATAGTTTACACCTATTGTATCAAAATAATAACCACACCCATAAACTGGTACGGCAGCTTTATAACGATCATCCAATCCTGCAGAAATACAAGTGAGAAAGCCCCCCCAACTAATACCAGTGATTCCTGTTTTGGTGGTATCAACTTCCTTAAATGATCTGATAAGCGAATGAGCTAATGCAACATCATATACTGCATGGTATACCCATTGCTGATTAAGTGGACTATCAATATTGGTGAACTTTTTCCTCGGGTCTTGGTCAGGCCCACCAGATGGCAAACGCTTTCCATCCTTTCCATTACCTGCCAAATCCATCGCTATTACGGCATAGCCCCTTTTTGCCCATAGATAGGCAAACTCTCTAAATGCTTTTCCCCCACCGCCATGTACAAAAACAATCGCTGGTAAATTCTTGTCCAATTGAGTATTGTGGTTGATAGTACCAGGTGTTGCATAATAGGCAAAGACCTCTGTTTTGGACTGGCTTCCATAACTCATACCCTCATAGATAATTTCCTTTACGCTCGCGGTATCGTCTGAGATTATTCTATACTTGGGAACTATTGTTAATAGGTTTTTTCCCCACACGTTGTTCTGTGCGGAAGTACTGTTTACCTGAGAAAAAAGGACAACTGCAATAAAATAGTATCTTAAGACTTGTCTACAGATCATACCCAACTTTTTATAAACAATCATCAAGACTTTTAATCATACTTACTTACTCTCCACCACTTCTTTTCCATCTCTTGTTACTACCACTTTTGTACGATTGGTGGCATCAATTTTAAAATCTAGCACATCCTTTTGTCCATCCTTCCAGGTAATGGTTGTTTTATTGTTGAAAGTTGAAAAGGTTGGCAATTCTTCGCCATATCTAAAAGGAATTAGAAGCACTTTGAAATTGGCAGTTACCGTATTTCTATTAATAGCTAAACGATTGTACGCCCCGATGGTAGAAGCAAAGTTGGTGAATGCAATACCGTTTTGTTTCGTGTCTTCTTTTACATATTCCATCAATACATTGTTATCCTCTTTGGTATTTGCAATACTATAAACCAACAATAACGGGTCGCCTTTGCTTGGTGATAGTGCGGCAACATTTGTTCCTTTATCCCATTGTTTCACTAGTTTATCATCATATCCTAATACAACTGCTCCTTGCGGAACATCTTTACAATCCGCTTTCCAAACACCCTTCGCCGTCATGGCTGTCCATTGATATAAGTGGTTATTTGCATCCTTTTTAGCATCATCAACAATGATAGAATAAGGATGAGTTCCCTTAATTAAGCCTGCAGAACGATAAACATATTCCACCGGATTCCATAAGGCTCGCAAATTGGGCATATAGTTAGAGAAGTTATAGGAAGGCCACCAATAGCGCATCTTATAATGCGTGGTACCTACAAAATACTTAAAGTTATCTGGACGGGTTTCTAACTCCCAACCATCTTTTGCCACTGAAGAATCGATGGTATTAAATCCTTCGCCCCATTTAGAAACCTGCGTACACCACTGATAAGTATAGGAATAAGTCATATTCTCTGAACTAAAGGCACCCATTGGTTTAAGGTTGGCACCAATATAATCGCCCCCTGCGGCAGGCCCTTCCGATTCCGCTTTTCCATCGATGATAACTTCATTATGATAACGCCCAGAATAGGCTTTTGGAGAAGGGGATTCGGTAATCCAGTTCACACCCAAACCTGAGAAATAATACATGCCAATATCTGCGTGGTGGTGCCCCGAACCTATATAATGATTGTTGCGCGTATGGAAACATAGCCAAGTAGCATTTTCTGTATTATCCGAAGAGGCTGAAAGGATGCCATGCACTTCGGTATTCCAGTCATTCGGTATTTTAAGATCTGCACGTGTGGTCGGTTTCCAGTCGGTAGCGTAAGGGAAAGGCATAACAAAAGCAGGGTAATTGGCGCCCGGCAAACGAACTCCACGACTATTCTTTTCTAGTTGTGATTTATAAGCAGCAAGGTCGAAGGTGGAACAATTAATATCGGGATAGCCATTCTGCAACAAGAAATCGGCAGCACGGTCATTTGGATAGAATGATTTTAATATCAAGGTTCCAGAAAGGGTGAAAGGACTGCCCCCCCAAGTACCACTACTTAGTGTTTCTTTACGGTTTGGCGAAGTAGTATAAACCTGAGCCGTCAACATTTTTCGTAAATGTGGATGACCAAAGAGGTTATCGCCCCTACGTGCCTGCATAATCATGGCGAGCATTTCGAACTCGAAACCACCACCACTCTTCCCGTTACTCTCAAACATCTGCCCTTTATTATCAATACCCCATTCCATGAAATCACTTGCCAATTCACAACCAGAAGCATAGGCCTCATGATCAAATCCATCCAATCCTTCAATAGCTGCAATGGTAAGGT
>Ga0114962_10003366_pt1 | contig 12984 bp, 6 predicted proteins | sample C_130820_MF_Meta_FD_87017 | JGI IMG/M metagenome (GOLD analysis project Ga0114962, IMG submission 87017) | Freshwater microbial communities from Lake Croche, Canada to study carbon cycling - C_130820_MF_MetaG | ecosystem: Environmental > Aquatic > Freshwater > Lake | place: Lake Croche, Canada... | reverse complement strand
GGATTATCTATTATTGCTTTATATTTATTTATATCATATTGTCTTGCTAAATCTGCAGGAGTATATTTCTTTGTAGAATCTTTAGGTTTGCCAAATAATTCAGTAATTGGACCACCAAGTGCAAGTTTTTTGAAGTCTGAGAAAATGAAATCTCCAGATTGCCCGGCAATTTTTGTACCCCCGGCGTAGTGTTTTTTTCCACCAATATCAAACGCAGACAAACTACCATCTGGATCTTGTCTAGTCATAAATTCACCCTTCTCAGCTTCCAAGGTTTCTTGACCTGGTTCTGCTTCCTCTATAGTATTAGTGGCTTTAAATGGGTCTTTAGTGCTAAATGTAGGATCAAAAAACCTTTGTCCGGTGTTTAATGCCCAGCCTGATTGACCAGCATATGGACCTTGTTTAGGAGGTCTTTGAGTACCGCCCATTGCCATTTTTTCTTGGGGTGCGGCGAGAATTTTTATTTTAGGCATTGTATTAGAATTTAAAATATTTAAGATTAATTTTGTTATTCAACAAAGATAACGTATTTTTGCTTACCAAGTGCAACTTCTTGGACCTTCTATAGCTTACACAGGCTCTGAACATAGCAACCTGTCTTGGTGTGAGAACTGTTTGAACCAGTTTATTAGTTGCATTTGGTTTTTTGAAAATATTGTTGTATATTTTATTATAGGATTCGAGAGATTCTATGCTAAGATCAGTTTGGGATATATCAATTTTTAATATATCTAGCTCATTTGGTGATTCTCTCGAAATCATTAAATGGGCTTTTTTATTGTCCCGAACTGATAGAAATCTTTGCCAATATAATCAGGATGGCATACCGAACCTCAACCATAGGAACCGGGAATGATTGTTTCTTTTAAGTTTTTTTATCTTAAAGAGTAGTAAGGTCTTCATGACTTGTTTCCTGCTATTCGCCAACTCATTTATACTGATCGGTTAGAAGTAGTCAGGGTAAAGTTTGTTAGGGCTAGGGCTTTGCCCTGACTTGTTTTTATCACCAATCTATTTACCAAATCGGTTAGATCAGACAGTTAGTTACTAAGCGTCCTGCATTGCCAACCTTTCAAGAATTTTATATATTCTGGTTTCTTTATAACTAGATTTTCGTAAAATACTAATTTGTTTAGTCTTTTGTTAAGTATATAGTTCTTGTGCATTAATGTGTCATTTTTTAGACTGTATTGCAACCATTTATGTCTGTAGTAAGCTACTGAGTCTATTGGTTGTGCGGATGCATTTTGCACTGAAAAAATTAGTAAAAATGCAAATAAGTATTTAAGCATAAGGATTGTTTTGATTTAAAATATTTAAAGTAGAAGAATCCATTTTACCAGATTCAGGTATGTTTAAAGATCTTTGAGTAAGTATTACTGATTGATGTATGCCTAGAAGAACTGAAGAATCAAATAATTCATCGGCAACTTCTTGATTTATAATTTCATCGCCTTTTATTGGATTCCAGAAATTGTCTATATAGAATTTTTCTACCAGAGGTTCTAGAGTAAGTATTATATCTCCACGAAGTCTTTTAGATTTAATAACTTCTGCCCAACCAGGCCAATTTGGAAAACTCCTATATGAGATTCCTCTATATGTCATTTTCCCGGCATCATCCTTATCTAAGACATAACCTCCTTCGTGAATCCTAGTCTTAGCCCATGCGAGTTTGAAATTAGCCATTTTATTGAGTTTTAGGTATTAACATGTTATAGAATCTGTAATTTGTAACCTAGTTTTTGCAATCTCTGGATTTCGTGATCTGGCAATTCGTGTTCGCTGCCAGCTTGATACATTCCCCCATTTTGATATGGAGTAACCATCATACCCTGTTGTGCAATAGGTTGATAAAACGCACCTACATTACCAGCACCAAAATGAGAAAGATTCTGCCCATACCCTTGACCAACTATTCCTTGATCTCCTTTAGATCCTAATGGATTACTATGAGGATATTTAGAACTAGTCATTCCTTGATTCATTCTTGCACCTGCTTGATTTCTTGCTTTTTGATTTCTACCTGCAACTGCGCCGATTCCTGCTAATGCACCAGTAACAGCACCTATTCCAGCACCCACATAAGCAGGCCAGTTAGATCTGGGTTTAGAAGAAGATCTACTATTTGACATATCATTTGACATATCTTGTAGATTCTGTTTTTCAAAATCACTTTGGTCATTTGGATCCATATCTGTATCCATTTGTCCAGGACCAGAACCAGGTCTGTTTCCAGGTTGATTTAGAATTGGTTGTGAACTAGTATTATCTTGGTCAAAACTATTATCCATACCACCAGGACCACTACCTGGAACATTTCCTGGTTGTGCTGTATTATTATCTCCTTGTTGTGCAACTCTTATACCAAAAGGAGTATAAGTACCATAATTAGGTTGTGTTTGATTTGCATAAAGACCACCAACCTGATAATTTAAATCTTGTGGGCATCCGTATTCTTGACCTCTTAGATTATTTGCTGTAGGAATAGGTGCTCCATTCCAACCCATTTGTGCTACTCTAATTCCTTCTGGAGTAAAGGTGCCATAATTTGGATTTGTTTGATTGTGGTACAATCCTCCAACTTGGTAATTGCCTCCTGGATTATACATGTATTGTTGTGGATTTACTGGTCCACCATCTTGATGATGCCATTTGGCTGCATTTCTTGCAAAATTTGCCATCTGTCGCACATGGGGATCTTTAGAATGCAATGCTTCTTCAGTAGTTTTACCAGTTCTTTTTTTATATTCAGTAAATTTACCTCTATTTTCTGGTTTAATATGTATTCCACCAGACTTATAATTATTTAAATCTGCCTCGCAACCATAGTTACTATTATCTCTAAGATTTTGTTGTGGTGCTGGATTTCCAGATCTAACCGCAGCCATTGAGTAATCAGATTCTGGTGCAGATGGTCCTATTGGATTTTGTCTATTCCTAGCTTTTGCCTTAGCTTCTTCTAAAGTAGGAAATCCGGTTGCAGCCATTCCTCTAGGAGTATTTGCAGGAACACCTTGCTGGGGTGCCCCAAATCCAGAAACATCTCCAGGTGCTTTATAATTTACATCAGACATTGGGTTGCCAAATCCAGCATATTCTTGATCTACTGTTTGTTGTGGTAGATTTTGTTGCCTCCAAGTTTTTCCCATTTCATTATTCCACTCACCTTGATTATAACCTGCAGGATTTTGTGGTGGTTGGGGCATGTGATTATAAGTATAATTAGATGCAATACCGCCCTGCTGATAACTATAAATACCACCTGCGTTAGTATAATTGTTATTAGGACTACCTGGGCCACCTGTTTTTTTCAAGACATTTGGTCCTTGTTGCATTACAAAAGGTATTTGATTAGGTCTTTTATAGCCATCAGATCTAGTTTCAGTTGTATTTCTGAAATTGTTTTGCACAGTCCGGTCTATCGGCATTGCCTGATTTTGCTGAACATTTATTTGTCCACCACGTTGCATATAGGCATCATACTTCTCTTTTGTATCAAAGTCCTTATAAAAGTCCTCATTACTAGAGTAGCCTAAATTTTTTGCTATTGGGTGCAATTTTGTATTTTTCATAAAATTTTTTAATTATAACGCATCTGTAATAAAATATACAATATTTATTTAAGATTAACTATTTAAACATTTAAAGTTTATCGAGCCAATTATTTTGTATTTTGCCTCCGTATTTCTGTTGTGACATATGATTGAATACATTTAACCCTGCAGGCTTATATTGATTAAGTGCACGATCTTTTATATTTTCCATATGCAACTTTCTAAATATTTCAACTTCTTGTTCATTGGCAGGATCAAGATTCATTTGTTTCATAGCACCTCTCATTTCTTGACCAAACCCTTTCCAGTTAGCTTTACTTGCCCATGAGTTATTCTCTATTAACTGTTCATTGGGTGGTTGAGAAGAGAAATACTTTGCTTGCCCTTCCTGAAATCCAACTCTTTCATTTATAGGGAATGTGTTAGGTTTATTCTTAGGTGCAATTAAGTCATAATGATTACTCTGTTCATTGAGATGCTTAATAGCTTCATCCAGTTCTTGTGATTTATATTTAGTAGCTGGTGATGAGGGATTATATTGATCCAATGCTCTTACCACATCATCATCCTCCATTGCAAAGTGATTCTTTAAAGAATTTATCAAGCCGTTGTCAGACTTACCTGGAAATAATGTATTTCGCATCCTTCTTTCTTGTATGACATTTTTTATATCATTCTGTAATTTAGGATTATTCATTACATTCTGATGATTATTTGCATTTTCAAGAAGTTGTTCAGTAGCTGTACTCCCTTCTGTTTTATTTGCAAACTCTATTCTTTTAAATTGTTCAGAAGGTGTTAGTTTAGTATTTCCTAATATATCTAATTTTGCAGGACGTTTATATCCTTTACCTATATTAGCATCTGACCATGGGTTACTTGTAGTAGGATCCCATCCTCCTGTATTATTACTTATAGATACATGAGTCTCGTTAGGTTTTATAGGATAACCATGTGCATCTAAATGTTGCCCCGGATTAATCTCAGGCCAATCTGCAGGATTAGGATTAGTGATAGTGGGTGTCATTTCAGATCTTAATCGTACAGGACCTTTACTTCTTGGTGCCCATTTAGCATAACCATGTTCTATGGATGAGTACGGATCATGTGGAGCTACATTAGATTCTCCATAAACTATAGGTACCTTTTCATACCTTGTAGTAGGTATAAGTGGTAACGCTGACATAACATCTATTGCCATTTGGGATAAACCTCTGTCTGCACTACTCCAGTCATACTGATCAAGTGTAGGAACATTTACTACTGCCTGTGCCGGATAACTCATAAAGTCTACTACTGGAGATGCTACCATACCAAAAGGTTCAGGTAGTTTTCCTGCAACTCTTGACATGGTGTTCCTGACATTCTGCATAACTTGTCTCTGTCCAGGTTTAGCACCTATAGCAGGTTGGTTCATGATGTCTCTGTAGGACTGCTCTTCAGGAGTTAAAGGTCTTGGTGCAGAACCCGGTATAGCTGTATGGTTTACTGTAGGTTCTATAGGTTTTTTGACCATATCTGTATAACCTATCTTCTGCCCACCACTTTGATAAGAATCTAACCAACCACCGTATTTTTGTTTTGGATAAATACCTTTCATTGCATTTTTCTGTTCTTGTCTACTATTATAGTGTTCAAAATTAGTATTTCCTGTAAATGGATCTATTGTAGTTATTCCATAGTTATCATCGTATGGTTTATTATCATCTTTTGGTAATACTTGTTTTGGATAACCATATTTTTTAACTCGTTCTTGTTGTTCCTGTGGAGTTTGCATATTCCAAGGTTTCACTGCAACAGGATCATAACCATAGATATCTACTGCATCCCCCCATAAAGGGTCTTTTTCATTTTTGTTTCCGTATTCATAATACAGTTGTGGGGCAATTCGTTTATCATAAAGTGTCATTGGGGCTTTAAGGTTGAGTATACCCATTGCATCTTCTCGCTGTAACCTCTTGTTTTTATCTATTGTTTGACTGTAATAAGATTCCGGCAATATAGGATGCAACCTCCCTTTTAATTTTTCTCTATCTGATGTTTCTTTATCATTCCATGTATCGTATTTTTCTAGAGAAGGATCGTATGCAACTTCTACTTTTGGCATTGCTTTAAATTCTTTTCGTGATTGATCGAGTTTTTGAAAAATTTTAGTGGGAGAATCTTTAACTTGAATCGTTTGTGTATTTTTATAATCATTTGTGTCATAAAATTTTTTTACGGCCAATGCATTATTATAAATATCTAGACTATCTTGTTGTGTTGGTTGACCACCACCTTGAAATTTATTTACAGATGGATGCGGCATATACTCACTCCTATTAGGCTTAGTTCTATTTCTGCCTTTATAATTTCTTTTAGGGTTTTGCAATTGAGGTTGTTGTATATCTTCAGAAAGCCAACTAAAGTTTGAATTAGGATCTTGTTGTGTTTGACCACCTTCTTGTCTAGTTGGTACTGGAGGTTGTCCAGGTATTATATTCTGTTTATAAAACCCTGCAGGTGTAAACGGATTTGTTACTGGTGAACTCCAATGTTCCTCATTTGGGTTCCAATCATTTATATTGATTTGTTCTGGTTGTGGTTCTTGTCTGGTTGTAGGGAAGTGGTGTGGTTCTATAGGAACTGGTTGTAGTTGTTGTTTGGTTCTAGGTTTTGGCTTAGGTTCAGGCTTAGGTTGTGGTATAGATAGTTGTGGTTGTTGTGGTTGATATATTACATCTTGTACTGGTTTTGCATTTTCATAATTATATATTGGTCTAATGTCTTGTTTCCAGGGTATTAATTTATCTTGAGTTCGGGGAATATCCATATTTTTTGGCGCAAAGGCATATATATTGGGGTCTTCATATATATTTACTCCTTTGGGTTTTATATTTGAATCAAATAACTGGTAAGGTAAGTCTGTATTTACCATTTGATCTGCCAAATCTTGTAATAAATATTTTCCATTACCTAGATCTTTTTTATATGGTGAATCTTTTTTCATGTGGGAAAACCAATCCAAATAATTATTTGATTCAAAATTTCTAATTTGGCCTTCTTTAGAATCTTTTCCACTAAATAAACCACTTTTTATTTTCTTTGGAGTGTATCCGTTTTTTTCCAAAGCATTTTTATTTTCTATGTAAGAATTATAAACAGCACTACTATCAGCATGTGCCTGTATCCTTGGATCATTAGGATCATGAGTTATATATGGAGCAGGTCCAGGTCCACCAGATTGATAGGTTTTGTTATTGGACATCACTCTGTCTACTATAGAGTTATAGTTGCCATTGTGTTTCTCATGCTCATATTGATCAGCCTCTCCTTCTACTGTCCAAGGTTGACTATATCGAATAGGATCTATGAATCTTTCAAATACTTTATCAGGAGGAGCATTACGTGGATCTTTATATCTATGCGTAATATTATTAGGTAAAAATTGTGCCTCAGGATATCTTCTTATAAACTCATTACCTATGATATTTGCATCAAGCCCTTGTCTATTGTAATATGCACCTTTGATATCATCAGTATTGACAATAGATGGTTGTTTGAGTGGGCCTTCCCATAGTTCAGGTACAGATAATCTACCCATTCGGTCTTGATACTCATGATAAGACTCATGGTTATACACATCAGGGTTATTATAGTGCTCTGGAGTGAGATACATTTTTCCAGTGAACTGATTATAGTTACTTCTACCGGATGCATCAATCATTTCCTTTGGTATACCATTCCGAGGTCCATATCCACCAGATTGCATTTTTTCACCCCAACTAGGTGCCCAAGAATTTTTATTTTTGATCGGCACTTCATGTACGAAATCTCCAGGAAATTGATAGTTATTTCCAGGATACATCATTTGAGTATTGCCTAAATTATCTCTTCCAAAAACTGGATGCTGTACCGAGTCCATCGTAATATTTCCTGATGGTACTATTACTGATTTTGCATTTTTATCTTTAGAATTTGGTAGATAACCAGTCTTAGATACAGGTATTTCGTCAAGCCACCCACCAGACTGATACTCGTTACCCCATCCCATTAAATCTGTATATGGTTTATATTTCATTTTATAATAATGTTAAATTTTTAGCAGTTGCAACAAAAGAATACGGGTAGTCATTATTTCCGTTCCAGTTAGAATAATCTTCTCCAAAACAACTAAGAAGTCCGTTATTTACCAATGTTCCGTTATCATCAAATAATTTCCAATCAAAACTGCAGAAACTAAGAAGATCATCTGTAACTATTGTTACTAATAATTGTGTTGCTAAGTTGCCGTCTGTAGTATTTTGTATAGGTTCTATTTGTCTCATATTAATATAATTCTTCGTGTATGTGAATAACTGCGAGTTGTGGTGCTGTAGACGCTGCGGCTGAGTTAGATACTATGTGCATATACATCAAAGTACCTGCCACAGGAATTTTTGCTGAATTTGCAGCATTAAATGTTGTTACAGCAGATTTAGTAAATCTTTCAAGAGTTACATAGGAAGCTGCACCACTAGAAGGCAAAAATACTGTAACACGATAAACATCATTAACTGTAGGTGTGATACCTGTATTTACTTTTGTGGCTGTGCCAGATGCACCATTAAACATTATTTGTAATGTTGTATCTGCAGCATCTTTACCCACGCCTACAAGATTAAGTAAAGTAGAAGGATCTACAGTAGTAGTTAATGTTGCGAATGTGTTAATATACCCTGCAAATACTCTTTGAGTAGATACATATCCAGGCAATCCAAAAGTACCTACCCATTTGGCCTGTCCACCATAAGTATTATTACCTATCATTGCAGCCCTACTAGTGAATCCATAATATACTTCTGATTGAGTATTCGCAGATGCAGCTGCTGTATACTTCTTATACATATAGTTAGGAAGTAAATTTGTAGCATCATATGTACGTAAATTGAATGATCCTGCACCTGCTGTACTAATTGCAGAGGTATAAAACCCCTCTGCTATTTCAGTTGTACCATTTAATGTCCATCTACCAGTTACTTTTTGTCCCAAAGAACTTTGCATAATACTTTCAGAACCTACAAAAGGAACTGAGTGTAATTCATCTATTCCTGTTTGATTATTAGAATAAATTTTTAAAGAATTTGCAAAAGAACTAGTTGATCCTGAAGTACTTAAAAAGTACAGATTATTATCCGTATCTATATTTGCTACCGTAGATCCTGCAAATGCACCTGCATTATTATATTGAATTTGTTTTGTAGAACCAGCAGCACCAGTAGTTAATCCAGAAGAAGAAATACCAAAACTAGGATATACTCCATTTACTACAATATTAGTTGTACCAGACACGGTTACAGTACGATCTGGCAGAGTGTTTGTTATAATAAGACTACCGCTACCTGTAATTGGACCCCCAGTAACTGTTATACCAGTTGAACCAGTTCCGTCTACAGAAGTCACTGTTCCGCTTGCAGAATCTGCACTATAAATATTAAAGTTTGGATAAGTCCCCGTTATTTTTGTAGTTCCAGATTGAGTTAAAACTACAGTTTGATCTGGCAATGAGTTAGTAACAACTATTGTACCAGAATTAGTAATAGGACTACCAGAAATGGAAATGCCTGTAGATCCTGATAATGCAACAGATGTAACTGTACCGTAATCAGTTCCTGCTGAAGCCGCAACTAAAGTACCGGAAGAGTTTGTTTTTATCAGAGAACTAGTTACTGATGTTTGTCCAATTGTACCAGTTACGGCTAATCCAGAAGTTCCCCACTGAGTATTTGACGGAGTATAAAAATGATAGTCCCAAACGCCTGATGAAGTAGATGCAACTAATTCAATTACATCTGCTGCGCCACCACTAGGTACTGTAACGATTAAAGTGCCGCTATAGTTGTTTACTGTTAGAGTTCCACTGCTATTATTGTTAAAAGTAAATCTTGCACCTATTGATAATGAAGTTGCATCAGGTAGTTGAAAAATTTGATTTAAAGTTCCAGTAAGATTTTGTAATCTTGTGGATGCAGCATTTAAAGTCGTTGTTCCACCCGCTGATACAACATTTGTTGCTTTTGAAGTAAAATTATTCGCAGATGCATTTTGATTTGCATCTCTAAGAATTAAACTGTTTGGATTACTAATACTAGAATAAGAAAGAAAATAATTTGGAAAACTAGTAGTGCCAGATACGTTTGCTAAGACACTATTCGCACCTATAGGAGCTAATCCTATAGTTCCTGTAGAAGTTATTGGGCCTCCAGTAATGCCCGAAGCTGTATTTATTTGAGTTACTGTACCAGAAGAAAATGCTTGTGCCGTATTAGTTATACCAAATGAAGGATACGAACCAGTAATAGATATTCCGGTGTTACCCGAAACAGTTACCATTCTGTCTGGAAGGGTGTTGGTAATTATTAAATTACCAGAAGATGTTATTGGGCTTCCTGTAATAGATATTCCAGTAGAAGGTGTTGCTGCAACAGAAGTTACTGTTCCTCCAGATGATGATCCTGCGGGAGTATATATATTAAAATTAGGATAGGTTCCGGTGATTTGTGTAACTCCTGATGCATTTAAAACAACCGTTTGATCCGGTAATGTATTTGTAACTGTAATAGAACCAGAACTAGTTATTGGGCCGCCTGTTGCAGAAATACCTGTTCCTGGGGTTATGTCTACTGAAGTAACTGAACCAGAACCTCCCCCAGTACTATCTCCTACACAATACCATTTTGCACCATCGTAAGCTAAAAAATAAGACTCAAGGCAAGATATAGGACCAGAACCAAAATCTCTAGTAACAATAAAAGAAGAACTAGGATTAAATAATATTAGATATGCGTCATTAAGAGTGCCTACACCATCTTGTAGAAATGGTGTATTGGTACTTGGATCATATTTTCCTTTATATGTAAACGGCATTATCTTTGACTATTCTGATTGTTTGATTTTCCAATATACAGTTGAAGCCTGTTTTGTCCAACAAAATTTTTCTGCAAAAATGCTTTTAAAAATTCACCTCTAAATTTTTTCTGTTGTAGTGGCGGCTTATTGTAGTCTATAGCCAATGGATTGAGTTGCCAGTCAACTCCATTAGCACTAGTTACAATTGCTTGTTGTTCAGCATTTGTAAATTCTCCTCTGTCGTTGGTCAAGTCAGCAAACATATTGATGCGATATTTTCTCTCTTTCATGCCATACAGTACATCTACACTAGAAGTTCCATAGACAGGATAGTTTAATTCATCATAAGGATTAGTAGGTTTAGGTACTAAATTCAATAATCCAGATACCTGTTCATTATTATAAAGAATTAAAGTTGAAAAATTATCATCGTATTGCAAGAATCTATCATATCCGTTAGATTTATATTTCCAAGCATCTAAAACGTATTCAATATTTTTATAAGTTGTAAATCCATCTGGTGGAGTATTTTGAATCAATTCTACGTGCATGGGATAATCTGTGCCATAATATGCAGAAAACCTATCAGTTCTCGAATTGTGCTTCCATAAACCACTTAATTTGCTAGTGAAGTTATGATTGCGTCCAGATATAGAAAAATCAGGAAGCCAACTATGATATGAAATCCAGTACTGATTCTTACAGCAATACGATATCGTCCAAGAGGCATCTTCAAAATACTGCGGATCACCTAAAGGTATTACTCTTGGTGGAATTGCTTCTGAAACAATTGAACCAACATAGAAACCTATTGTAGGAATATAATTTATTTTTACCCCAGGTTTTACACTATAATCTTTTTTAGAAATGTATAGAATATCATTAGTTTCATCGTAAGATGTTTGTATTCCTACACCTATTACTGGATTGTCTGGATAAGCAAAATTAGGAAATTGCGCAAGAAGTTGCGAAGGTAAATATTTTGAAAACCACCAACGCAAACCTTTATTAGAGATTTCATCTATTTTTCCAGTATAATTAAATATTGCACCGGCTTGTTGTGAAACCCAAAATAACCCATATTGAGTATTTATTGCTGAGAATTTAGATTTGCACGAACCATAACTAATTCCTCTTTCAGTATTTACTACATTTTGTAAAGCTTGATTAAATAATCCTCCGTCCCCTATTGTTATTGCTGTGTTTGCAGATTCACCTTGTTGTAATACTTGAACACCAGTAAATTCTACCGGGGATGCCTCATCAAGCATAAATAATGCACCGGTCTTAGAAATAGATTTTATTGCCCTAACAGGTGTTGGAAAGTCATAATAATTATTAGCTAAGAACTGTCTCCAGTTATCTACTTTCTGTTCTTCATTTTGTGGTAGAGAATAGGCAATTCTTCGCGGATAATACGCAAAACAAGTATAAGCAAGATTAGGATCATAATCTCTTTCTAAGGTCTGCCCAAATGAAATATATTGAGAATAGAATTTATTAACAGACAGAGAATAATCATATTTATAGAATGGATCAGATTTAATTATATCTGATCTAAACATGTAAGAAAGATCAGTATAACCATAAGGATCATAAAACCTTTTTGCAGGTTCATCTTCCCAATCTCTAAACCCAACATTTACATCAGACTCTACATAGAAATCTCTTACTCCATTGCAGAATAAATAAAAGAATCCAGTACTAACATAAAAAGGATGGGATAATGTGCTTGCCCCTAATGCTTGCCCATCAAGTCTTCTAAAATTATGTGCTAAGGTTGCACCTAGAACACCTATGGGATTTTGCTGATTATCAACCCAATAAGCGGGATAAGGTACATTTATATAATTTCTATAATTATAAGGATAGTCTTCAGGAACAATTTGTCCTTCAGCCCCCAACCAATCATTAAAAAAGAACATCGGATTCTTTTCTGTATAACGATTAATATAAGTATCCCCACCAAATAAAATCGGCGAAGTATATAAAGTATTATTAGGAATAGTTGGATACCAGCAGCCAGATAATGGTATTTGATTTACAGAACCTATTTGACCATATTGCGATGGGAACGCAACCTTTAATCCAGAATAGTAACACGATGTAGCAGACGGTTTACTCTCAGGACTTAAATTGGCGGGGGATGCATTTCTAGTATATCTTGAAATATCTCGAACACCAAAACTAGGAAGATCTTCAGGATTTGGAATTATGTTATCTAATTGTAATGTAACACAATTGTTTCTAAAAAGATTATTTACTTCACGATTACCAAATGTCTGTACACCTCCTTCTATATATTCATAATCTACAACCTGCCTTGTTGTGACATCATTTTGTATCCAGTGGTATTGATTATAATAAGAGTGTCCGTTGAATTGATTTGCATATTGTACTCCCGGTATTAATCCCTTTATAATATGATATAACTGTTGTTGTAATGCAGCGAGTTTAAATGGTTCAAGTACTATGAACATTGCTATATTTACAGCATACGCGATGCCCTGTTGTATATCTGCAAATGCACCAGTATAGTCAGTAGTATAATTAGGAT
>Ga0114962_10003364_pt1 | contig 12986 bp, 12 predicted proteins | sample C_130820_MF_Meta_FD_87017 | JGI IMG/M metagenome (GOLD analysis project Ga0114962, IMG submission 87017) | Freshwater microbial communities from Lake Croche, Canada to study carbon cycling - C_130820_MF_MetaG | ecosystem: Environmental > Aquatic > Freshwater > Lake | place: Lake Croche, Canada... | reverse complement strand
GGCCATGCGCATGGCGCGACCATGGTCACGCGTCCACACGCTTGATGCCAGGCCGTAGCGAACGCCGTTGGCCCAGCTCAGTGCCTCGGCTTCATCGCTGAAGCGCTGAACGGTGATCACCGGACCAAAGATTTCGTCCTGAATCATCTCGTCACTTTGCTCGAGGTCAGCCACCACGGTGGGGGCATAGAGGTAACCACGCTCACCAACACGCTCACCACCAGCCGCGAGGCTGGCGTGGCTCGGTCGCCTATCCAAGAATCCACTCACCCGAGCAAGTTGGTTGGCATTGTTCACCGGACCAAAGTCAGCCTCGAGGACATCAAGGCCGCCCACGATGGTGTTGCGGGCTGCCTCTGCGAGTGCATCAACCAAGTCACCATAAACACCCGGTCCTGCAAGAACCCGGGTAGCCGCCGTGCAGTCTTGGCCTGCGTTAAAGAAGGCTGCGCCAGCGATGCCTTCGGCGGCCGCTTCGAGGTCGACGTCGTCAAACACGACGACGGGGGCCTTGCCACCGAGCTCAAGGTGGACCTTCTTCAAGTCAGCCGATGCAGATGCTGCAACCTCAATACCTGCACGCTCTGAGCCCGTAATGGAAACCATCTGCGGGGTGGGGTGATCAATCAGCATTCTGCCCGTATCGCGGTCTCCACAGACCACGTTGAAGACGCCAGCGGGAAGGTGCTCGGCCATGATCTCAGCCATGAGCAAGGTGGATGCTGGAGTGGTATCCGAAGGCTTAAGGACCATGGTGTTACCGGCGGCCAGAGCCGGTGCCCACTTCCACACGGCCATCATCATCGGATAGTTCCAGGGCGTCACGGCGCCACAGACGCCAATGGGTTCACGGCGGATATACGAGGTGTGCTCTTCCAGGTATTCACCGGCGGCACGGCCTTCAAGGACACGAGCTGCGGCGGCCATGAAGCGGATCTGGTCACACATGGGTGGCACTTCTTCGCTCAGGGTGAGTGCTAAGGGCTTACCGGTGTTGCGAGATTCAGCAGCCACCAAATCCTCTGCGCGAGCTTCCAGAGCATCGGCGATACGCAGAAGCGCCAATGAGCGCTCAGATGGAGTGCTGTCACGCCAGCCGGGGAAGGCCCGGGCTGCCGCTGCGTAGGCGGCATCCACGTCAGCCGCATCCGAAACAGGAGCCTGGGCGAAGACCTCGCCAGTCGAGGGGTCGATCAGATCGGCAAAGCGCCCTGATTTCGGATCGACCTTCTGGCCATCGATGAAGTTCTGAAGCCGTTCAGTCACGACTTTCCTCCCCTGTTTGGTTATCCCCTTACCTTGTCAGGAACTGGTCCACGGTGCAAACAAGACGGGTGATTTCAGGCATTTAGCGACCATGCCCGCACTAATCATTCGTTCTAGGCTACTATGGCGACTAATTCCGACGTAATCGGACTACCTATGACTGATTCCATCACCCAGCTACCCATTTCCCGGCCAGAGCGCAAGCTCAACGCCCAAAATGGCCGACCCATAGAACTCGATGAAGCCGACAGGGCCATCATTGAGGCACTCCAGGTCGACGGACGTCGCGCCTATGGGGCCATCGCCAGCGAAGTCGGCCTCTCGGAAGCCGCCGTGCGCCGTCGCGTGCAGCGCCTGCGCGAACACGGGGTCATGCAGATCGTGGCAGTCACAGACCCCTTGCAACTTGGCTACCGACGCGAAGCCTTGGTGGGGATCAAGGTCCGCGGTGACGTACGTCTCGTCGTCGAAAAGATTGCCGCCATTGACGCGGTCAACTACGTCGTCATGACGGCCGGATCCTTCGACATCATCGCTGAAGTGCTCACCGCCGACGATGACGCCTTGGTCAATCTCTTAAATGACCACATCCGGTCCATTCCTGAGGTGCAGACCGTGGAGTCTTTTCTCTATCTCAAGCTCGCAAAGCAAACCTACACATGGGGGGCACGATGACCACCGTTAGCGACGGAGCCAAGCACGACCTAGCTGATCCCAAGGGGCTCTCTGAGCGCGCGCGCCAGCACCTCTGGCTCCACTTCTCACGCATGGGTGCCTACTCGCCCGAAAACGAAATCCCGGTCATCACCCACGGTGAGGGCGCCTGGGTTTATGACCAGCACGGACGCAAATACTTTGACGGCATCTCTGGCCTCTTCACCTCACAGCTTGGCCATGGTCGTATTGACCTAGCCCAAGCCGCCTTTGATCAGGCTTCTCAGTTGGCTTACTTCCCGCTGTGGACTTACGCCCACCCCAAGGCCATTGAACTCGCCGAGCGCATTGCTGAACTCACGCCAGGCGATCTCAACCGAGTCTTTTTCACCACGGGTGGTTCAGAAGCCGTCGAAGCAGCCTGGAAGCTTGCGCGCCACTACTTCAAGCTCAAGGGTGAGCCCGACCGCATTAAGGCCATCTCGCGTGACATCTCCTACCACGGTATTTCTATGGGAGCTCTATCTATTACTGGCGTTCCAGCCATGAAGACCATGTTCGAGCCTCTGGTGCCAGGAGCGGTCAAGGTTCCCAACACCAACTTCTACCGTGCTCCTTACTTCGCTGACGACGAGGAGAAGTTCGGCCTCTGGGCTGCCGATGAAATTGAGCGTGCGATCTTGCGCGAAGGCCCCGAAACGGTGGCCTGCGTGTTCTTGGAGCCAGTGCAAAATGCTGGTGGTTGCTTCACGCCACCTCCTGGTTATTGGCAGCGCGTCCGTGAGATCTGCGATCGCTACGGCGTGCTCCTCGTTTCCGACGAAGTCATCTGTGCCTGGGGAAGACTCGGCACCTACTTTGGTGGGCAGAAGTTCGACTACCTGCCCGACATGATTACCTGCGCCAAGGGTCTCACGAGTGGCTACTCACCGCTGGGAGCTCTCATCACCCGTGACTTCCTCCTTGAGCCCTACCTCGAAGGAGCAACGAGCTTCCCTCACGGTTTGACCTTTGCTGGTCACCCGGTGAGTTGTGCGGTTGGCGTGGCCAACCTTGATGCCTTCGCCAATGAAGGCATCGTGGAGCACGTTGCCAATACGCAGGGTTACTTCCGTGCGGCCCTCGAGAGCCTGTCTGATATCCCCATCGTTGGTGACATCAGAGGTACAGGTTTCTTCTATGGCATCGAACTCGTCAAAGACAAGGACAGCCGTGAAACCTTCACTGACGAAGAATCCGAGCGTCTCCTGCGCGGCTATCTCTCCAAGGCCATGTTCGAGCGTGGGCTGATTTGTCGGTCTGACGACAGGGGTGACCCCGTGGTGCAGTTCGCTCCACCGCTGATTTCCACCACCCAGGAAATCGACTTCCTCGTAGAGGTCATGCGTGAGGTTTTGACCGAAGGCCACCGCAAAATCTAGCCATAGGGCTAATTCAGGAAATTAGGAGCAAAAGGGCTTACAGTGTTAGCAATGAGCTATCGCGCATCAGTTCTCCAAGCTCATTGCTTGTGGTGGGCCAGCCTCAATGCGCAGTTCGTTGCCCGCGACAAGCAGAGCCACCACATCGATGCCGATGTCTGCATTGTCGGCGGGGGCTTCACCGGGCTCTGGACAGCCCTAGCCCTTTTAGAGGCTGAGCCGGATATGAAGGTTGTCATCCTTGAAGCCGAGGCCGCTGGCTACGGCGCCTCGGGTCGCAATGGTGGCTGGGCTTCGGCCCTCTTCCCCATCGAAGATGCTGCCATCGCGAAAACCTACGGCCACGACCTTGCCGTCAGCCTTCGCCGACAACTCGAAGCCGAGATCGATCGCATCATTGACTTCACCGAGGCAGAGGGAATCAGCGCCGATATTACCAAGGGTGGAACGATCACCCTTGCGCGTAATGAGGCCCAAGCCAAACGCCTCCGCGAAGGCGTTCAAGCAGCACAAGCGCTCGGCATTGATCAGGACCTCATCTGGCTCGGAGCCGAGGAAGCGAGCGCTCGCGCAGCTGGCGAGGGTGTTCTCGGTGGGACTTTTACGCCACATTGTGCCGCCATCCACCCCGCCAAATTGGTCCGAGGACTTGCCGACGCCGTTGAGCGCCGTGGTGGTCAAATCTTTGAGCGCAGCGCCGTGACAGAAATCCAGGAAGCCAATGGGGACGAGCCGGCATCCGTCTTCTGCGGTCGCGGCGCAGTGCGCGCCAAGGTCGTCGTTCGCGCCACCGAGGCCTGGACCGCTACCCTCGCTGAACTCGACCGCGAGATTGTTCCTATTTATTCTCTGGTCATCGCCACCGAGCCGCTCGCAGATTCGGTATTCAAAGAGATTGGGCTCGCGGACCGCGAAACCTTCGCCGACGCACGCAACCTGATTATTTACGGCCAGCGCACTGCCGATAATCGTTTGGTCTTTGGTGGCCGGGGCGCGCCCTACCACTTTGGGTCCAAAGTTTCAGAAAAGTTTGACCTGGACAAGGGAGTCTTTACCGCCCTCGAAGAAGCCCTGAGAGATCTCTTCCCGCAGCTGCCGAAGCGCATGCGCATCACCCATAAGTGGGGAGGCGCCCTGGCGGTTTCTCGCGACTGGATGCCTTCGGTGGGCTTTGATGCAGCTCGTGGAATGGCATGGAGTGGCGGCTACGTCGGAGACGGCGTCGTGCTCTCTTCTTTGGCGGCGCGTAGTTTGGCGGATCTGATCTTGGGCGCTGAGACTGAGCGCACGGCCTTGCCCTTCGTAGGGCATCATCATCCCCGCTGGGAGCCCGAACCCCTCCGCTATCTCGGAGTCAATGCAACCAGGATCGCCGCCGAGCGCATGGATAGGGCTGAGGAAAAGGGCCGTCGCGCTCGCCTTTCCAGCCTCGTCATGCGTCTCGTTGGCCGTGCCGGCCACACGCTCACGCCCTAGGGTCTGAGTTCATGCAGAGCATCCGCGAGCAGCTTGTCACCCTTATCTACCGCTACGCCGAGGCCATAGATAAGGGTGACTTCGAAGCCATTGCTGAACTCTTTTCCTCAGCAACGCTTTCAGCCGAGGGCTACGGCGTGACCGCCGAAGGCTACGACGCCACCTTGGCCCTCTTCACCCAGTCCACGCGGCGCTACGACGATGGCACACCCAAGACCAAGCACTTGATGGCCAACGTCATTGTTGAAGGCGAAGGAGCGGTGGCTAGCTCACGGAGCTCCTTTGTGGTCTTTCAAGCCGTGCCTGGCCAACTTGCCCTGCAGCCCATTATCACTGGCAGCTATAGCGGTGCGTTCGCACTCCAGGACGGAAATTGGATCTTCACGCACTGGCATACCGCCATTGAACTCATGGGTGACCTGTCACAACACCTACTCATTGATCTGGGCTAATTCGGCCGTGATCAGTGGAGGATGTTGATTGCCCTTGCGGCCACCACCACGATGGTCACAATCGAAACCAAGGACTCGACCGCCATCAAGGCCTTCACTCTGACGGTGAGTGGCATGGCATCGGTGGGTGAAAATGCTGAAGCATTGGTGAAGGAGACGTAGAGGTAGTCAAGATAACTCGGCATCCAATTCCGGCTGCCTTCCCAGACCTGAGGATCTTGCATCTGCGGGAAAGAAAAATCTGGCTGCTGGAGCGGCTCGCGGTGGCGCGCTGCCGGGCCACCTCTATCGATCTGCCAGAACCACAGCGAGAATGCCACAGCGTTGGTGAGCCAAATGAGGGCTGCTGAATACACGAGGGGGCGGCCATTGGTGACATGGCCATTGAGGAGACGGTGGACCAAAAGGTAAACCGATCCGATATTGGCAATATTCAAGAAGCCAATGAGGACCAAGGTGGCCCGACGAACCCAACTGGGCTCGTCTTGGCCGATGTGGTGGTGAAAGGCGTTAAGGCTGATAGCAGGCAGGACCACCAGGGCGGGCACCAGCCAGCGGGGGCCAAGGAAGAGCGCATCGGGGAGAAAGAGGTAGAAGAGGGCGCAGAGCGCCAAGGCCACGGTGGCTGGCCAGCGTGGCTCGGGGTCGTTCAGGAGAAAATCCGCGCCCTTGGCAATCTCCTCACGCAGCCTCTCGATTTCGCTTTTATGCGGCTTGGATTGGCTGTCTTCATCAGGAGGCACAGGGAGGATCGTAGGTCTTGGTCGAGCCCAGACTTGGCATAGGGCAGCGGGTAAATCAGCTTCGTGGGGCTCATCGTTCAGAACTAGAACCTGTTCCACCTATCGGGCTAACCTCTGGCCAACACATGGGGGGACACGAGTGATTCTCGACCGATTCAAGATTGAAGGACAGGTGGCCATCGTCACCGGAGCAGGCCGAGGCATAGGCGCTGGTAGCGCTGTGGCCTTGGCTGAGTGCGGAGCTGACGTCGTCATTGCCGCACGCACCACCAGCCAGCTCGAAGAAACCGCTGCAGCAGTCGAGGCCGTCGGAAGGCGTGCACACATCGTGACCTGCGACCTTTCTGATCTCGATGCCGTTGCTGGCCTGGCTCAAGCAGCGAAGGACACATTCGGCCGCATTGACATCTTGGTGAACAACGTCGGTGGCACCATGCCCCGCCCTTTGCTCGATACCAGCCCCCGTTTCCTTGAAGAGGCCTTCCACTTCAATGTCTCCACCGCTCATGCCCTGATTCGGGCTTCGGCGCCCACCATGCTCGAGACTGGTGGCGGGTCCGTAGTGAATATCTCGTCGGTGATCGGACGCGTTTCGGGTCGTGGCTATGTCGGTTACGGCACCGCCAAGGCAGCCCTTACGCACTACACCCGCTTGGCCTCCAAGGATCTCGCGCCACGAATTCGCGTAAACGCCATCGGTGTGGGTGCTACCGCAACCTCAGCCCTGGACATTGTGCTCCAGACCGATTCGCTGCGCATCGCCATGGAAGAAGTCACGCCACTCAAGCGCCTGGGCTCCATCGATGACATCGCCACCGCCGTGGCCTATCTCGCGACCCCAGCTGGTGGCTACATCACCGGCAAGGTGCTCGAAGTCGACGGAGGCATAGACGTGCCGAACCTGGACTTCGGTATTCCCGACCTGTAAATCGCAATCATCCCATCAGCAAATATTCCCTATGAACCCAAACCATTACTAAAGGAGCAGTAAGAACTATGGCCTTTCGCGTCGTTGAGTGGAGCACAGGAAATGTTGGACGGCACGCCATTGCTGGCATCGACTCCAACCCCGCTTTAGAGCTTGTTGGCGTTTACGTCTCCAACCCCGACAAGGTCGGCAAAGATGCCGGAGAACTCGCCGGCCTCGACCGTAAACTCGGCGTTGCTGCAAGCAACGATGTTGAAGCCCTGCTGGCGCTTAAGCCTGACTGCATCGTGCACACGGCCTGGGCTGACGACAGGCTTATGGAATGCCTCGCAGACCTTTCAAATTTCCTCCGCCATGGCATCAACGTGGTCTCTTCGGGACCTGTCTTCTTGCAGTATCCCTATGGCGTCGCCGATGGTCTCGCCAAGGGCGTAATTGCTGCCGCCAAGGAAGGTGGAGCCTCCCTCTTTGTAAACGGCGTCGACCCCGGCTTTGGCAACGACGCGCTTCCCCTCGTCATTACCGGCATTTCTGAATGGATCGAAGAAGTTCGCGTCATGGAAATCCTCAACTACGCCACCTACAACCAGGCCACCGTCCTCTTCGACATCATGGGTTTCGCTAAGCCCATGGATGAAGTTCCCTTCCTCCTCCAGCCCGGTGTTCCCACGCTGGCCTGGGGTTCAGTCGTCGCTCAGCTGGTTGCAGGCCTTGGCCTCGAGCTCGATCACATTGAAGAGTGGTATGAGCGCGTGGCCGCTCCTCATGACATCACCGTGGATGCTGGGCTCGTTCCCAAGGGCACTGTGGCTGGACTGCACTTTGAACTCCGTGCCCACGTCAAGGGTGGACAGGTTCCCGTTGTCCTCGAGCACGTCACCAGGCTTGATGACGCCCTCGCTCCTGAGTGGCCACAGCCAGCAGGACATGGTTGCTACCGCGTAAAGGTAACTGGTGAGCCCATTTACACCGTTGACCTCCAACTGCTTGGCACCGACGGAGACCACAACACCGCAGGCCTCAAGGCAACGGCAATGCGTCTCGTCAATGCCGTGCCCGCAATCGTGGCTGCCGACGCTGGCTTGGTAACTGCCCTCGATCTCCCGATGATTACCGGTAAGGGTCTGGTTCGTTAGGACAACTGCGCAAGCCAGCATTCATGCCGGCTTGACCCGACGGCGAATACCCTGGGGCCTACTCCGCCCATCCAAGTTCTGTTTCGACAGAGAGCAGCTTTGTGCGCAGGACACGTAAGAGTTCGAAGCCATCAAGAAACTCTTGCTCACTCAGCTCGCGGACTTCAGAAAAAACGGCGAAGCCCTCAAGTAGGAATGTCACCGTATGGAGCCAGGCCCGAGCCGTCCGATCACTGACGCCACCCGACTCCTTTCGGAACTGATCCGTCACGTCGTCAACGAATGTGGTCCGGAAAACCGCAGGGTCTGAACCTTCAGCGATCAGCCAGGCGAGTAGTCGAGTCCGCAAAACGAGATCGGGATCAAAGAAAACTCCGAGGTCCTGGATTACCGATGTCCGACGGAATGCACGCTCCAGGAGTTCATTGCTGACGCTGGCGAAGAGCCCTTCCATGGATCCGAAATTTCTGGAAATCGTTGGTAAGGCCAAGCCCACCGCGTCAGTTACTTTCCGTGCGGTGACCTCATCAAAGGGGAGCTCACGGAGTAGGTCAATCGCTGTGTCGATGAGGCGGACTTTCGCCTCGGCGCTCGGAACTATTGGCCGGCGTCGAGATCGACCGCCTGATTGCGCATCAGGATCAGCATTCTCTGTCACCATGATTCCCATCTTTGCCCATGAAGGACAGAAGCTCAAGACTTGATAACGCTGTTACTTTCTAACACGATTGGAGGCTCCCGACGCGATAGATGAACCTCAGGCCTTTTGACCTCTTACCTGATCAATCATCTTTGCGTACTTTCCTGGCATCCCCCCGCCAAGAGATCTGGAGTACTTCTGGGAAATCACAGCAACGAGCTGCTGATCCCCAGGCAGTACTACCTTGGGTCTCTGGGAGGCGCTGGATCAGCATTCGTAAAAGCTTCAGAGCAGCAAAATGGAAAGTGCAAAACGTATTTCAGCAACCTTCTGATCCGTAGAGATCGAAAGGGTGTCCATGTGTGTCCTAGATCGCTTGTGTACCACCGATTCTAGTCAATCTTCGTCCACATCGATCCATGCGTATCCAGCTCAATGAGTATGCGATGAGTACGCAGAACTCCCCTACCTGACGAATACCGTTTGGTAGTCCCAACGGGTTCAACTTGGAACCAGATTTGTGAGTGGATCAAAGGTGTTTAACGGCTCTCGCAGGTCCTTCGACCATAGTTAGCAACCGCCAAAGCAATACGTATCGAACTCAATGACCATGAGATGGGTGCGACTGGGAGGTGATGCCCCCACCTACTTGCCCGTGAACTTCACTGCCTTCGTGGTCACTGCTGGGATCCATCCAGCCACCGACGCATCGGTCGCCGTGGTGAAAGAGCGGGCCATGCGCACAGCTCTTGCGCTGACCCCTTGAAACCGCCCCTCCGTAGGTGTAAAATTGCGATCCGGGGGCTTTCCTCGGTGGAATCGAGGGGGCGCAATGCGAGTATCGAAGCAACTGGGGACGATCATCACTGCAGCGGCAGTGGCCGGAGTCATGTCGTTTGGCGCAAGGGCCGTGGTCGAGGCCGGTGCCTCCGGGTCGAGCGTGACCTATCAGGCGTGCGTCTCTTCCACGGGCGCACTGTCGAAGGTGAGCAGTTCCGTGACGCCCACGTGTCCAAGTACGTCGACATTGATCTCGTGGAACTCACAGGGTGCGACTGGCGCCCCAGGTGCCCCAGGTGCCCCAGGTGCGACCGGTGCGACCGGTGCGAGCGGTGCTATCGCAAATACTTGCACGTCCCCCCCTGGGCCAAACCTCAACTTCAGCACGTGTGACCTAACAAACTTCCAGTGGCCTTTCGTCATCCTGACCGGGGACAATCTGGTCAGTACCAACCTGTGGCACGCCTACCTGAAGAACGCCCACCTGGACCAAGCCAACCTGACAAACGCCGACCTAGTAGCCGCCAACCTGACGAACGCCGACCTGACAAGCGCCGACCTGACGAACGCCGACCTGAGCGGCGCCTACTTGAGCGGCGCCTCCCTGAACTTCGCCGACCTGACGAACGCCTCCCTGGGCAATGCCAATAACCTATCTTCCGCCCACCTGGCCTTCGTGACTTGGAATAACACCACCTGTCCTGACGGCTCGATCTCCAACTCTCATACTCCGAACTCCTGCATCGGCCACTGAGGCAATCGACAATAGGGCGAGGAGCGGTGGGGGAAAGGCTTCAGTTCTCCTAGCCGTCTGAGTGCCACTCAGGTAATCACTGGGGTTTCGCAGAAGCTGTGGCGAAGAAGCGTTGCTGGGGGGATTCTTAACGACCTTCTGATCGCGTGCCAGAAGGTTGGAGCCATTGACATTCAGGCACTAGGCCAGGGGGACCAACGTTGATCCTGGAAGGTTCCGAATGACCGTGAATCCGATTGTTACTGAGCTGGCGAGGAATAACAGCGGATATCGCATGGACCCCAGACGTCCCGCAGGCTTCGTGATGTGCGCAAGTAAAAGAAAAATCGGCAATAAAAACAGCATTGCGTTGTCATGCAAGGCAGCAGCAACGTCAAGGCGGGTCAATGCATGGAGGCCTCGCTGTAGGCCACATCCCGGACACAGGCACCCAGTCGCCGCATGAAACGGACAATGCACCATGAAGCCGGGAGGAGCAAGTGCAGCGTAGGCAACTCCCACTCCTATGAATCCCCTTTGAAGCCGCTGGGAGGTCAGGTTCTTAGGCGAGAGGAAGGTCATTCGCGTCGTTGAGTTTTCTCGTTGCAACAAGCACGATGTCGATGATTGACCAAACTCCGCAACCCCCGAAAGTAAAGAGCTTTCCCAGTCCAGCACCAGTTTGGCCAAGGTAGAAGCGATCCACCCCAAGGCTCCCGAGGAAGATTGACAGGAGCAATGTAGTCATAAATTCCTTGTCGGAATAAACCCCAGGCACTTGGCGGGCAGAATACTGCGACCCGGTTGCCGTATCGGTTACGAGGGTATCTGGCTTTATCTGACCACTTTTTGCCCATGTTTTAAGTGTATTTAGGTCAATCGGATCAGACTCCTGCCCAGGAACTGAAACTTTCCATTGTGCAATACCGGAACCGCTCATTGATCCTCCAGACCATTAAATTTACTACCCTGAGTAACTTAGCACTTCTCAGTAAAAAAATACAGCTTGATTTATTCTGCGATATAAGAATAAGCAAGTTTCCTTAATTACTGCTATTTTAAGTTCATATTCAAGATTGGAGAAATATATGAGTTCAACTCCGCAGGGTGAGGGCTGGTTTGAGGGCGCCGACGGGCGCTGGTACCCACCGCAGGGAGCTGCGGCTCCAGCTACACCCACTACTCCAAAGAAAAAGTTCTATCAGCGCGTATGGTTCTGGCTCCTTGTCGTATTCGCACTTGTCATTGCTGGTTGCAGCGTGGTGATCGGTGGCGCGGCAAAGGTGATTGATACGGCTAATAAAAAGGTTCACCAAGTTGAGTACAGCGTCACCGGTGATGGAAGCGCTGACGTGACTTACGCCAGCCTTACTGGTGGAGGAGCTGGGGAGTCCCAGGAATCTGGCGTCCTTGAGCCTTGGACTAAGCACATCTCCGCAAAGGGTATTTTTAGCGCGTACAGCCTCCTTGCCCAGATAAAGACTGGAACCTCGGTGACTTGCACAATTTCGGTCGATGGCAAGGTGGTCTCAACCAATACCGCGAGCGGTGAGTTTGCCATTGCCACTTGCAGCGGATCAGGTATTTCTACTCCTTAGGTATTAGGAGTTTTCTCGATTGCAGAACTTCGATCTTGAGCCGCCTGCCTTGACGCCAACTTTCAAAAGATGCTGGTGTCAAGGCAGGCGCCCCTTGAGGATTAGGCAACGGATTCTGAGTCGATGCACCCTCTGTCGATCAATGACAGAGGGATTCAATCGATCCTGTACTCCTACCCAATGGGATTTGGCGGAAGAGGCTGGTTCGTTGCATCAATGACACTTTCTGTCCAGCGTGCTCCATCCCACCACCGACGGTCTCCATGGCCAGTGGGGTCTGGATACCATCCAGGCTGGGGAGCATTGCTGACTGTCGAAGGCTGAGCGGCCACAAAGGCCTCAGCTACCTGTTGGTCGCGTGTCGTCGACGGAGTCCTATAGGCCAAGGCAAGGGCCACAATCCAGCCAATCAGTGTCCAGCCGAGAAAGAGGTTTAAAACGAACACTGCCCCAATGTCGGGAGCCTTGCGTCGTTGAGCGGTAATGGACGGGAGAAAGTAAAAAAAGACGATCCCGATAAAGATGAAAAAGCCCAACAATGGACTTCCCGATTGGCTTGTCGCTAGAAGTAGGTCAGTCACTATGTGGCTCACCGTAACAGTGGGCTGTAGCGCTCAAACTGCTTCCCTGCCTCAGCCTGATAGCACTACGCCTTGCTGAAATCGCAAGAATCTCGACTTAAGGGCCCGACAGAGACTCAGACTGCCTTGTTGCGCAGGGCGCTTGCGCTGATTGCCCTCAGCATCACTCAGCCTGGCTGGGAATTACGACGGAACAAATTACGTATCCCGCCCGTCTGGGCTCCCGCTTTTGCCACATCTGGGCTTTGGGACATCGGTGGCTCTGCGCCGCCCTGAACCTTAGTTACCGGGAGTTTTGCCTGCTCTGGGGCTGACTGACTGACAGCAGTCTTTGATTGCTTTGCCTTGGCTTTTTTTGCCTTAGCTTTTTTCTTTGCCTTTGTTTGAGCATCAAGCATCTTCTCCAGTTGCCTGACCTCTCGACGCAGCCTGCGCACGATCAGATTGCTGGGTGCAGCCTCAGAAAGCCGCTTCGAGGCCTTCTGGTAATACCAAAGGATGTCTTCGCTGCCCTTGGGGGCATCAAAGCGATCCCAGACTTTTGGCCCGAAGTGGCGAAGGTCATCCATAATGGAGCG
>Ga0114962_10003359_pt1 | contig 13003 bp, 4 predicted proteins | sample C_130820_MF_Meta_FD_87017 | JGI IMG/M metagenome (GOLD analysis project Ga0114962, IMG submission 87017) | Freshwater microbial communities from Lake Croche, Canada to study carbon cycling - C_130820_MF_MetaG | ecosystem: Environmental > Aquatic > Freshwater > Lake | place: Lake Croche, Canada... | reverse complement strand
TTCATCTGACGTATTAGGGAATCGGTATCCTCCGTCGTTTTAGCACCATCATCTATACCTGCAAGCAAGTGGTTGTGGATGTCGATGTAACGATCTGGTATTATGTCTTTTATGAAATATTTCGATTTAAATAAGGAAAACATAGAAGTACTTAAACTGTTAAACTATTAATTTACAAAATTATTTTATTTTTAGGAATAAATCATCCTTTTTGTGGCATATATAGTCCTAAATAAGGAATATAAGTTCGATAAAAGGTTTTTTTTGGTTTATGAATTGGTGGTTCTGAAAAAGTAGCGTTGGAGAAAAGAGAGTATGGAAAGAGTTGCGTTGGATAAAAGGAAGTAAGGAAAAAGGGTAACATAAAAAGGCCGCCCTTTTGGGCGGCCTAGATATAACTTCAGAATTAATTTTGGAAAATTATTCTTTTATTAATTTTTTAGTAATTACTTCATTGCTAATAGAATTCACTAATCTTACGATATAGAATCCTTTTTTCAATGCGGAAACATTTTCTGAAATGTGGTTTACACCTACACTCAGTTGAACTGTTTTTGGACTTACTACTAAAGTACCATCAAAAGAATAGATGGCATATTCAACAGTAGCAGCTTCAGAAGCCGTTACATCAATGTTGAAATCACTAGCAACTGGATTAGGATAAACCTCAGTAGCCGAAGTAGCCACTTTATCAGCCCCTTCTCTAGCTGTAGGAACACAAGTAGAACTAGTGCTGAAAGTTAGCGTAAGTGTTTTGTTAGTTGCACTTGATCCCACTCCGTTTTTCGCAGCTATTGTAATTGTTTTAACAGAAGGAATAACAGTAGCATATTTAACAGCAAATGTTAAATCAGATGTAGTTAACACATTAGAATTGTTAGTTGGACTGCTAGCAGACGTTACTATAGAACCAGCAGGTCCAGTAATTACATAAGATGTAGCTAGAGCAGAAGCCGTGATGGTATAGGATATTTTGCTTCCTTTACAGATATTAGCTATTGTACCTGATACTGCAGCAACTACTGCAGGAGCAGTTCTGGTTACACTTAAAGTTGCTGGAAGCAATGATTCTCCACAACCATTAACAGATTTCGCACTAATTGACACAGCAGTAGTTCCAACAAGATAAGAGGAATTAAAATTAACGGTAATTACATTAGAATTTCCTCCAGACAATTGGTTAGTACCATAAGGTAAAGTCCATCTGTAAGAATTTGCAGTTGCATTAACCGCAGCTGTTAAAGTTAACGTAGTAGTTGTACCGATGTATTTTCCTATCTCAGTTACCGCTGTAGTTCCATCAGACAAAGTTATCTTAGTTGGAGCCGTTGGCAATGCTCTGCTTAAACTCAAGCTTGTTGCAAGAGTAGAAGTTCCACAACCAGCCATAGTTTTAACACCAATTACAAGTGCAGTTTGATCAGCCGAAGCTAAAGAAAAGTCAACCGTAATTGTGTTTGAAGTTCCTCCTGTCAGTTGTGTTACTCCTGTAGGAAGATCCCATACATAGGAAGTTCCAGTTGCAGCAGCAGCAGCAGTTAAAGTTAAGGCAGTTTTAGTTCCCACATAAGCACCAATTGTGGTGATTGCGGCAGATGAGGTCCCATTTGTTAAAACCAAAGATGCCGGCTTAGCGGGTAAAGCAGGCGTTAAGGCAAGTGTTTTTGCAGCAATAGAAGTACAACCAGCAGCATTAACTGCTTTTACACCAATTGAACCAATAGACACTGCTCCATTTCCTGTTTTTACATCAGCAAAATTTACAGTAATGGTATTGTTTAAAGAAGAAACAATATTCACTCCTGTAGGAACAGTCCAAACATAAGAAGCAGCATCAGCTGAAGTAGCTGTGTATGTTACCGTATTTGTATTTCCAAAATATTTACATAAAACAGCATCAGAGGTAGCTATTGCCGTTGGTGCAGCAGGAACAGCATCAGTACTTACGGTTACATCAATTTTAGCTCTTGGACTTACAAAACCATCAGACATCACCTGAGCTACATAATAGCTTGTTTTTCCTGAAGTGGTAGTTGACGGTTTTGGAGCAGCGCTAAGTGCTGTAGCAGTGGTAGCGGTAGAAAACCATTTTAATACATTAGAAGCAGAAGCAGTAGCAGTTAAGGCTACGGCAGTTGCCCCTTTGCAATAGCTAACATTGGCTACAGTAGGTGCAGTCGTGTGGCTTGCAGTTGCTTTAGAGAAATAAATATTATCCACATAAATGGTTTGAGAACCATCAAACTTAAATTGTCCAATTCGGTTTAGCTCAAGACCAGTAAGGGAAGATAAAGGAATATCAAATGAATTCCAACCTGCTTTAAGTGTAAGCGGTGTTTTTACTTCAATTTGTAGAAGTGGACTTCCAGCACCACCTACTTGATTGATTACTGTAAAATCTACAGCCGAAGTACCTGCACCATATACATCGATATGCAAATTGTTATAAGAAGTTACATCAAGAGGAGTATCCAATTGAATTCCTTCATAGCTCAAATTGGAATATTTTATTGTTTTGTTACCAACAACTGTTACTTCTTCATATTGTGTTCCTTGTCCCCAGTTAGGTCTAAATTGAGTACCGGCAACATTAGAATAAGCATCACTATAAACAGATAATACTCTGTCAGCAGGAATTATAGGAGTAGTAGCAGCGGCTGCTAGACCTACATTTAAGTCGGCAACTACACTAATTGCAGCATAACCTCCAGCCGCAGCCTGAGTAGCTGTGATGGTAGAAGTACCAGCACCTACAACAGTTACGGTTGAACCAGAAATTGTGGCAACATTAAGATTACTACTTGTATACGTAAAAGCACCTGCACTGTTTGTTGTTGGAGCTGTTAAAGTAAAATTGGCAGCACCAGCAACCTTAGCAGGAACGGTGAAAGCGCCTAATGTAGGAGGTCTAGAAGTACCTGGTCTGTAAAAATAGAGGTTGTCTAAATAGAGAGAGTTTGTTCCGCCCGCTACATTTTCTAATTTTAACTGAATTGCATGCGTTAAATCTCTTCCTGTGTATTGCGTTGCTAAGTCGATATCAAAACTGTTCCATCCCGATTGGGTTGGTGTTAAAGTTACTGCATTTTCTCCACCAGCAATTAGGGAAACTCGTAAGGATTTTACATCAGGAGTCCAAACATCAAGGTGAAGTTTAGTCATTGCAGACAGGTTTACGTTTGCATTGCCACTGATTAACTCAATTCCTTCGTAGGTTAAGTTGGTGTATTTAATAGTCTCGTCACTTACCGGAGTGAAGTTAGAAAAGCTTGTCGATTGCCCCCAATCAGGGAAAAAGTTTGAACCGATGTTGGTATACGTTTTACTATAAAGAGAGATTACATCCCAACTATTTCTGGCTGTTTGTGTTGGAGCATCGGTATCCGGTTTTGTAGGAAGTAGCCCTTCATCAATGGAACCATCACAGTTGTCATCTTTACCGTTTAAGATCTCAGTTGCGCCAGGATGAATAGCTGCATCATTGTCATTACAATCGGTATTGTTTACAGAATATCCTGTTGGAGCAGATGTAGCTGTCGATAAAAATGCAGTAGTAGAGCCATATGAATCTCCATCATGGTCAACATAATAGGTTTTTGTTCCTGCAGGAGCTTTCCAAAAGTAAACATTGTCAATATACAAAGTGGCAGTTTGTCCCCAAGTAACTGGAACAATATATCTTAAGTTAGCTAAGTCCACACCACTGTATGTGCTTAAGTCTAAATCAACAGACATCCATTGTCCTTGAGTTAAAGTACCTGGTACACCTATTTCTTTAGCAGATCCATTAGCTGCTTCTAATTTAATAGCCATGCCGCTGTAATTTGGTGACCAAACATCGAAATGTAATTTGGTCATACCACTGACATCTAAACTTCCAGCACCATTTAAGTGAATTCCAGAATACCAATGGTTTGTGATTTTTTGAACCGCGTTGCCATCATTTAAAGTAACCTCTTCAAGTGTGGAACCTCCCCAACCTGCCGTGTCGAATAAATCAAAATAGGCTCCTGCCTGATTTGTATATGCACCACCGTAAATGGATAGTACATCCGCTGCATTTTTAGCAGGATCGGATGCTCCAGCACTAGGAGTAGTTTGCGATTGTCCTAATGAAATAGTCATTAAGAAAACAAGTAAAAATAGTTTTTTCATAATATTTTATGGTTTAATGTTAAGATTAGCAAATTAAAATTTAATTCAATTCGAAATTTATTTTGATGTATATATAAACTATACATATTAATAGCTATAACGCTACAATTTAACAAAAACACCAGCTATACTTAATGTTATTCCTATTGATTATTCGAGTTCTTTTTCTGAAAATTGTTCTTTAAAAACCTTTAGAATAGGTCTTGATGTGTTAATGTATAGTTAGATACAACGTTGTAGTGTTGTAGGATATCCTGATGTAGGACATCAAAAAAATAAAAGTTTTAAATCATTAAATCTTCCTAATTTTTTGAAAATAATTGCGATTTTAATAAATAGTATATTAGGTTAAAAAGTGCTAATTAGTTGTCAAATTCTATACTATTTCATTAAAATTTATTTTATATGAAATTATCAGCTTTTTATTTGCTTGTTAGTCTAATGTATTTCACAAGGTCTAGTAATAGGGAGTGGAACTAGTATTAGATAACTACCTCCTTTTAACTTTTGACTTTAAGACATTCTTGCTTTCGACTTAGTTAGCTAAAATTTTTTCTTTTTACTTATGGACATTCCAGCTTTCGACTTAGTTTGTTAAAATAGAAGGAGTAAAAACAATTAGAATTGCTTGATAATTCTTTTCAAACAGGAGTGTAATTAATTTTTAAGACACTTTAAGTTGATAATTAATTTCCAATATCGTTTTTTTTTTTTAATTACAAAGAAGGCATTTTTGAATTTAAAAAGGAAAGTATATAAAATAAAAAGGCCGCCCTTTTGGGCGGCCTAAATAAAATGTAAGAATGAATTTAGAAAATTATTCTTTTATTAATTTTTTAGTAATTACTTCATTGCTAATAGAATTTACTAATCTTACGATATAGAAACCTCTTTTTAATGCAGCAACATTTTCTGAAATGTGGTTTACACCAGCATTCAATTGAACAGCTTTAGGACTTACCACTAAATTACCATCAAAAGAATAGATAGCATATTGAGCTACAGCAGCTTCAGAAGCGGTTACATCAATGTTGAAATCACTAGATACTGGATTCGGATAAACCTCAGTAGCTGAAGTAGCAACTTTATCAGCAGCTTCTTTAGATGTAGTAGTACAAGTAGTGCTGAAAGCTAAAGTAAGTACTTTGTTAGCAACATTATAACCAAAACTGTTTTGTGCTGCTATTGAAATTGTTTTAATAGCAGGAGCAACAGTAGGGTATTTAACACTGAAAGTCAAATTATCTTCAGCTCTAACTCTTATTGTTTCGGTTGTATTAATTGGATTAGAAACTGAAGTCAATACAGAACCTAAAGGACCAGTTACAAGATAAGAATTAGCTAAAGGTGAAGCAGTTATTGTATACGATTGTGTGCTTCCTTTGCAGATGTTAGCAATAGTACCGGTAACTTTAGAAACAGTTGCAGGAACAGTAGCTGTTAATTTTAACAATTTAGCGGTTTTTGCAGCAACACCTGTAGCAGCCCAAGTAGAAGAACCACAATTTGGTGAAGTACAACCATTTACTGGAGCTACATAAGTTTCAGTATAAGTGGTGTTAAATAAACCAGGGATAGAAGTACTATTAGCAAGAACATCAGCATTTGATATATTAGAAGTACTAGATACACCAGCACCATTTTTAGCTTGAACACCAACATATAAAGCTGTTGTAGATGAAGTTACACCTGCGAAGTCAACTAGTATCGCATTTTTATCAGACGTAATTACAGTACCGTAAGGCAAGAATGAGTCAATAGTATTTCCTTTTTGTATTATCTGTTTAGCAGTCGAAACCGTAATTACAGTAGAAGTACCATTTACATCAACAGTATATACTTTATTCGTTACCGTCCATTTGTGAGCACCAGCTGAAGTATTACCAACACCACCTGTTCCAGAGAAAGGATAAGCGTAATAATCTTTAGTTGTTGTAGACGTTGCAGTTCCTAAACCAGAAAGATTCACACCTGCAGGCAAGCTCCATACATAAGCAGCAGCAGCAGCTGAAGCAGTAGCAGTAACCGTTAATGCATTTGTAGTACCAGCATATTTACCGTAGTTAGTAATTGCAGTTGCTGGAGTAGCAGTCGCTTTATCCGTAATTGTAATTGCAGCAGGAGCAGCAGGCAAAGCGGTAGTTAAGGTAATAGCTTTAGCTACACCAAGACATCCGTTAGCATTTTGAGCTTGAACAGCAAGTGTACCAACGGTTCCAACGAAATCAGGAGTTACATCCGCAAAATTTACAGTAATACTATTGTCTGAAGCAGTACCACCAGAAACGATGTTAACACCAGATGGAACAGACCATTTGTAAGATAAAGAGGAATCAGTTAAAGCAACTGTTGAGAATGTGAAAGCAGTTGTAGTACCTACAAATTGAGCAGCAGCAAAAGTAGTTACAGCTACGGCAGAAGCATTATAAATAGCTGCAAAAACAGCAGTAGGTTTAGCAACAACAGTTACTATAATGCTTGCTTTATCACTTTCTCTTCCATCAGAATATAGTTGAGAAACATAATAATACTGAATACCAGCCGCAGTTGTAGTAGGAGTAGGCGCAGCAGTCAATAAAGTTTTAGCTCCAGTTGCAGTAGTTGATTTGTACCATTTTAAAGAAACAGCACCTTGAGTTAAAGAAGCCGTTAAAGGAGTAGTAATATCACTTTGACACAAAGATAAAGTTGCAGTAGTTACAGGAGTAAGAGAAGAACTAATAGCAGTTACATAAGGAGTGATTAAATCACCTGCAAAGCTAGAACCAGTTGAAGCTAAAGTACCTGGTCTGTAATCGGAACCTGAATAATCGGATATATTGTCGTTATAAAGTTTTGTAACTACATCAGCACTAGATGCTTGAACTGTGTTGTTATGAAGAGTCATCCAATTATCATAATAGGCGTCTGTACCCGATTTATGTCTCGGTAAAACTCCATTTGGTTCAGTAAGCAAATCAGCAGATGATACACCAGCAAATATATTATTATTCAATACTACTAAATTATTTTGAGCTTTTACTTGTGTAGAAGCATCTTTTAACCAAGCCCAGTTGTGTGTCCAATCTAAAAGCAAAGAGTTGATTACTTTCAATTCGGTACGTCTTCTTAATAGGATAGAATGTTGGTATCCTGAAGCTAAAGTCATTGAAGAAGTTAAACGCCCTGAAGGACCTACCATGGTACAGTTCGAAAAGATTGCTTTGGTTGCAGTAGCGCCAGTTACACTTGTGTCTGGATCTACATCATTTGGATTACTATCCGATTCAAAACCTTCAGAAGTAGAAATAGCAGGATTATCAGAAATTTGTGGATCTCTAATACACAATGCAAATTGAACTGTTCCAGCATAACCATTATCAGTATCTAAATCATCATCTAGACCTCTGTATGCTACAAGATGTTTACAGTTTACTGTTCCACCAAACCACTCAAAAGAGTCATCTCCTGAAAAAGAAACCTGAACATTATCAATTGTTGTTCCGTCTCCTACAGCTCCAAAAGTTAAACCGTTGATTTCGTTATTTGGAGAAAATACAAAACCACCAAATTCAATACGACAATATTTCATTATCCCTGAATTGTCATGTAAATCTGGAGTTTTACCACCACCATATTCGGTATTGGCATTCGCAGGTAAACCTTCGATGTTGTTTAAACCGCCAGTTTGGTTAAATGCACCTTTTCCAAGAATGATAACCCCACCCCAGTCACCAGCAGCTCTAGAACCAGCTGGTTTAGCAGAAGTAAATACAATTGGAGCAGTTGCAGTACCAATTGCATTTAATTTAGCTCCTTTAGTAATTACAAGGGCTGTACCCGTGTTGGAATAAATACCTTTAACAACAACACCTGGAGCAATTGTCAAAGTAGCATTGTTAGTTACATAGATAGTTCCATTTAACTTGTAGGTTTTACCAGCAGCCCAAGTTGTGTTTGCGGTAATGTTGGCCGTTACATTTACTACAGTAGCAGCATCTGTATACGCTTCATCTTGTGGATTCCAGTTGGTCCAGGAATCAGTCCACATAGCAGCCGGAGCCGGAGCAAAAGCACCGCGATAGGCTACAGGTTCAAGTTGCGCGTTCGAAAATTGAAACGCCAATAGTAATAATGCAATCCAATAATTTTTTTTCATTTTTTTTGTTTTATTTGTTAAACAGGGCAAATTTAAACGCAAGAATAAAAGAAATTGTGTACTGAAAATTAAATTATTAAAGTGTTTTAGCCTAAAATCGCATTTTTAATATTAACAAATAGTTAAGGAATTTTTTGTTAAATAATACTTGTTTTCTAATCAAGCTGTTTAGCTGCAAATGGAGGCTATTTTCTAAGTTCTAAAATCTTGACCAAGCATATTAAACGCAATGAATCTGATTCAAATTCTAACTATTTTTGAATTTTAAATAATTTTTTATGCTTTTTTTTAACGGGTTAATTACTTAAAAAAAGCGCTTTATTTAAGTTAAGTTTAACTATTTTAAGGATGGTTGGGGTAATGGAAGGAAGCGCTTTTTTAAAGTAAAAGGGATTTGGTTTTGTTGCATGGGAATCCTCAATTGGGAGCAAGAAAATAACCACCTACTTTTCCGCCACTTTGGTTGGCAGTCTGGATCTGTTTTAAAAAAGATTGAAAATTGTAGGCTTTTTTAAACCCTATTGCGGAATTCATATCTGTTGGCTCATCAATTAAAGTTAGATTATCCGTTATGAATATTTTTTTGACCCCTTGATAGTCACTGTATTTTTTGATAATCAGATACACCAGTTCATTGTAAATTTCTAAACCTAAATGATTTTTTTTAACTCTAAGTTTATCATATTCCAATATCTTGGCATTTAAATACGGCCGGTATAAATTATAGGAGACAATTTCTCGGGTGTAATTTTGAATACCAATAAAATCAAAATCGACTTTAATAAGCGCTTCATCTTCAGGAAGTACGTATTTAGAAATACTCTTTAAAAAAGGTAGAGTTTCTATTGGGTAGCCCATGCCTAGGGAAGGTTCAATAAAGATCCGATTTAAAAGGGCATCTACTCGATCTGCTGTTTTTAAATCTTTGTTGGTAAAGGACATTGGGATGCTGTAGTTGCAGGAAAAAAAGCTGCCCACATGAGCATCTGGTGCTATTTGTTTGATTGTTTTATAACCGATAGACTGAGAAAGTAATGCATGATGCAGGGAGGATAAAAAAACACTTACTTTTTCTTTGCCTATGAAGCCGGTTTCAAAAAAATCGTAGGCTCCCGTAAAAACGGAGGGTTCGTTAAAAATAATCCAATAGTTAACTTTATCTTTAAAAGCCTGGAGGCATATTTCGACATAGTTTTGAAAGCAATTCAGGATGTCTCGATTGGACCAGTCTTTGTTTTTGTTTAATTCGGCTGGCAGATTTGCATCGTAAAGGGTAACAAAAGGTTCAATTCCGTTTTCGGTACAATTATCAAGTATTGCGTTATAAAAGGCGAGTGCTTTTGAATTTATTTCTTCCTTACCATTAGGAAGTATTCTGGACCAGGATAAGGAAAATCTATAATTTTGAATTCCTGATTCTTTAATCAAGGCAATATCTTGTAGGTGTTTTTCTAATTCTGTTTCATAAGTAGACTCTTCCGTTGTTGTAAATGGAAGGTTTTTAATTGAACTAGCAGCACTTTGTTTGTTTTTATTTTGACCGCCTTGCAATAAGGAGGTCATTCCAAGGAAGAAATCTTTTCCAAATTGGAAAGAATTTAACAATTCTAAATTATCATTTATATCTTCTATACTCATTAAAAAATTAGATTTTATTATTTGTGCTATTGGTTAAGGATAAAAAGCTTTGATAATCCTTTCGATCCTTGATAAGGTTGGGTATTAACGTGCGATTACTTGCTGACTATTATTTTCTTAAAGGATTCAAAAGATTCTATTTTAGATTTTATAAAATAAATACCCTCGGGTAGATTCGTAAAAGGGATTTTAATTTCTTTGGCAGTTGCGGTCGAAAAGATTTTATTAAAAACCATTTGATAATTGGAGTTGTAAACGGCGATATCAATTTCAGCAGCACTACTAATATGAGGTACAATTGTTAAATTGTCATTCACGGGATTTGGATACATCTCAAGATTATAGGAGGTAAACTGGTTTTGAGCGGTATCTAAATTAGAAAAACTTAATGCCAGTCGCCCATAGTTATCCCCATGTCCTTTTAAGGAATAATTATCTTGACTATAGGAATAGGACCAAATTACATTAAGAGTCGTTAAGTCTTTCTTAAAATTAAAATCGCTACTGTCCGATGATACAAAGGGTCTATACGCTTTAATGGTACGTATCGAATTAGATACGGTATTGGCTGTTAGGATCCAATTATTTTGAGCATCGACCATTGGAGTCGATCTGGCATGAATGTAGGAATCGCTGAGGGTGCTTGCAGAAGTCATCACCACACAATCAACATCAATGCTGTTAGCTAAGGAGGTTCCCATGGTCAAAGAATTAAAACCTAAAGCGAACCATCTGTCTGATGGTCCGCTTAGGGTTAAATATACTTTAGAATTGGCAGTATCTAAATCCAATTGTAGGCTCATGTTGGCGTCTAATTGGACTAAACCACTCGTTTTATTTTGTGCTTGAAAACACACAGAATAGAGTAGCAGAACTAATACCATAATTTTTTTAAAAGCCGCCATACTTATTTAATTAAAAATTATAGGTAGCGGAAAGCGAAAAAGTTCTTCCGAATTTGGTAATCCAAATAGCATCGTCTATTTTTGAATTATAGCCATTATTATTTCGTCGATCTCCTGTAAAAATGGAATTACTCATTGCAACTACTGTAGGAATATTAAAATCATTATTTCCCTCTTTTGGAGTGTTATTTTCATAAAAGATTAAATCCTGAGCCAATATGTTTTGAATGTTTAATTTTATTTCAAATTGGTTATTCTTAAAGGATTTAGCCAACTGCATGTCTACAAAAGTTCTGGCTTTTTCCCAAATTGATGGGTTATTGTCATTTCCACTAATGGCAATTCTATTTCCTACTCGGTTGAGATTAGAAGAGATTACCCAGCCATTTTCTTTGTTCATATATTGTAGCCCCGCATTAAAAACATAAGGCGATTGTCCTTGCATCGGTCTACTGTTGTCACTTTCATGAAAACTACTTACATCTACTTTTGATTTAATAATGGCAAGGTTAGAGAATAAGGTAATATCATCTAATATGGTAGTATTTTCAGATTTAAAAACAGAACTAAGCAAGGTTCTGAATTCCAATTCAACACCTGTATTGAGTGCTTTGTCGGCATTGACATACTTTATGTTTTTGTTGGTAGTTTGTTTGAGCTCTATTGGATTGCTGAAGTTTTTTCTAAAATAAGAAAAGGAAATCAGTTGTCCTTTACCTGGATAAACTTCGTATCGCAAATCCAGATTTTGGATTTGAGCTATTTTTAAGTCAGGGTTACCTTCGGTAAGAAATTGAGTGGTAAAATCGTAAAAAGCAAAAGGGGCTAATTCTCTGAATTCGGGTCTGTTCAGTGTTTTAGAATAACTCAAACGCAAATTTTGCTCTTTATTAATGGAATAAATAAAATTAGCAGAAGGTAAAATATCTTGTTGTTTGTTGTTCAAAGAAATGTTTTGATATTTTGTCGACAATGTTTGTGAATAATTCTCTAAGCGAACCCCCCAAACGAATCTAAATTTGTTGTAGCGATTGTCTAACATGGCATAGGCAGCATTTAATTTAGAACCAGCATCATAGGAATCCTTATCCTGCGTTTGTTCAAAAATACTGAATCCAGTAGTACTCATATTAGTAGGAGAAAACACTGTTGATTCGGGTTGATTCAACAAGCCTTGTTGCGTATTTCGATAATCAAAAAGTTTGTAATACAGGTTTCTGGAATAGAAATTTCTATTTCTATTCTGAATAAAAGCACCTATTTTAAGTTCATTTGTGGAGTTTTCACCCAGATTAAACTTTTTAGAAAGATCAATTCTTCCCCCGTTAATAGATTCTTTGTTTTGGGAATAAAACATGGAACCGGCATAACTATTACTACCGGATTCATTAGTAGAAATGTTTAAAGAAGGAATATTGAAATGGTCAGAAGCAGGGTCTGTATCCACTGTATAAGCATTTCTCCTTAAATTAGGGATAGAGCGTTGAATGTTACTATAAAATCCATTCCAATTGATCTTGATTTTTGGCTTAGTCAAATAATGTTCTCCATTCAGCTGTCCTGAATAAATTTTATTAGAAGTAAACCATCTTACGTTTGAATTGGTTACTAAAGTACCAGCAACGTCTGCTTGTCCAGAGCGTTCTACTACTAAATCATTAGAGTTTAAGCTCAAGATATTTTTAAAGGTAATGCTATTGTTCTCGTTAAACTTTAAAGAAAAATTCGCTAAGGCACCGGTTAAAATTTGTTGGCTGTAGTTGTTGTCATTATAATGCGCATTCAAATTTCCAGGACTTGTATAATCGTTACGGCTTACAGAATTGTAATTGTTGGTGCTATTGTGGGATAGAGAAAATACCATACCCAAAGTTTTGTCACCTATACTATAATGTTTTCCAAAAGAGTATTGAAAGGAAGTATTCGGTTTAAATCTAGAATTATTGATAGACCAATCGTTTTCGAAACTTTGTGCTATTTTAAGATTTTGTAAAGCATGATCTTCTGATTGCATTTGTGCTGTACTCAAAATTGCAGAAGGCAATGCTCTTGCTCCATTGTCAAAGCCCAGGAAGTCAGTTCCGCTTCCTTTATAGGTTTTTTCATTTTTAAAAGTAGTTATAGTATTGTAACCAGAACCAACAGTCAAGGTTTGAAAATCTTTGTC